>Ga0102924_1000891_pt1 | contig 35922 bp, 33 predicted proteins | sample PaiPotPPM11metaG_FD_80116 | JGI IMG/M metagenome (GOLD analysis project Ga0102924, IMG submission 80116) | Iron sulfur acid spring bacterial and archeal communities from Banff, Canada, to study Microbial Dark Matter (Phase II) - Paint Pots PPM... ...
GGCGAACCGCAAGATCGCGCCGACCGCGATCAGCGTGATGGCGGCGCCGGTACTCATCACCCGCCGGCTGGTCGCCGGGGGCCGGCCGTCGCGGGGCCCGGCGGCCATGTTCACCGGCCCGCCGTGGCGGACCGGCAGTCAGCGGTGGCCCAGCCGGCGGCTGGGCCTGGATTGATCGATGCGGTGGTGCTCATCTCTGTCTCCTCGGGTACCGGCCCGAACGCGAAAACTCCGGGCCGCGCGCTGGGCCCGCCGTATTCGCGGGCAGCAGCCGGGGTCCGGAGCAGTGCCTTCAGCTTACGCTCGGCCGGGCCCCGTGGATATGGCGGCCAGCACTCCGGGGGATCATTTCCTTCAGCCCGAGTGGCTTTAGCCCGCATACTCGAGTGGCTTTAGCCCGCATAGTCGAGCTGACTCCGCTGTGGCCGGACGTGGGTGCGCAATTCGGCGTAGTGTTCAGGGCAGGAGCTGGGGAACTGGCCGCTCGGTCTGGACTGCGCCTTGCTGCTGAGGAGGAAGGCGAGTCCATGGTGAGCGCGTATCTGATTACCCGCGAGCGCGCCGGCTATGCCGCCGCGTTCCGCGATGAGCAGGCCCCGCTCGGCGCCGGGTTCGCCGGCTCTTTGTGCTCGGCGTCGCAATTGCGTGCGGGCTGGGTGCCGTTGCGCGGCTGGCTGCGCTGGCGGTACCGGTGACGCCTGTCCGGCGGCTGGCCAGGGTCTGGGGACTGATTGCGGAGCAGGCGGCGGTCCATGGCGGGCGGGTGTCGGCCGCAGACGTGTGCGCGGCGGTGGTTCCCGGGGTTCAGGTCACCGGCGCCTGGCTGAGCGCCGCGCTGGACGCGCAGGCGGGTCACCTGATGCAGGTGACCGACGAGGTCAGCAGGCAACTCGCCGAACTCCAGCTGACCCTCGGAGAGGGACCATTGTTTGACGCCTCCGTCTCCGGCGGCCCGGTGCTGGCCTCGGACCTGGCGGACGGGGAAGCACGGGCCCGCTGGCCGGCGTTCGCGCCGGCGGCGAGTCAGGCCGGGGCGGCCGCGGTCTTCGCGTTCCCGCTGGTGGTCGGGGCGATCCGGGCCGGGGTGCTTGGCCTGTACCGGGACCGGCCCGGATCGCTGAGCGACTTCCAGCTTGGGGACGCGCTGACCTTCGCCGATACCGCCACCATGCTGCTGCTCGACGCCCAGGACCGGGTCGATGGAGCCACCAGACCAGGGGACGGCCCCGGCGGCCAGCCCGCGGGCCTGGCCTCGTACCGGGCGGAGATCGACCAGGCCACCGGAATGCTTACCGAGCAACTCGGCGTCAACATCACCGACGCGTTTGTACGGTTGCGCGCCTATGCTTATGGCAACGACCTTCAGCTGGCCGATGTCGCCCGCGACATCGTAGCGCGCCGTTTGCGGCTGTTTCCCGATCCTGATCTGTCCCAAGGTGACGAGGCGTGAGGCACTCGCTGACGTCTGCGGCACGCCGTTGCGGTCTGCGCAGCGGACCTTGCTGATTTCGTGAAGAGAGTGAGCAGATGGACGGACAGCTCCTGTCAGAGACCTTTGTCGAGCTTACCGACACAATGGTCGCCGATTTCGACATCATTGACTTCCTGCACGTGCTGACCAGCCGCAGCGTCGAGCTGCTGAACGTTTCCGCCGCCGGGCTGCTGCTGGCCGACCCGCGCGGAGAACTGCGCGTGGTGGCCGCCTCCAGCGAGGCCGCCCGGCTGCTTGAGCTGTTCCAGCTGCAAAGCGACCAGGGACCCTGCCTGGACTGCTTCAGGTCCGGCCACCCGGTAGCAGCCCCCAACCTGGGTGCCGACCAGCGCTGGCCCCGGTTCGCGGCCGTTGCCGGACAGGCCGGCTTCTCCGCCGTGCAGGCCCTGCCGATGCGGCTACGCGACCAGGTCATCGGCGCGCTCAACCTTTTCCGCGCCACTCCCGGAACTTTCGACGCCGACAGCGTCCGCGTCGGCCAGGCGCTGGCCGATGTGGCCACCATCGGCCTGCTGCACGAGCGCAGTATGCGCCGTAGCGATACCCTCAACGAGCAACTGCAGACCGCGCTGAACAGCCGGGTCATCATCGAGCAGGCCAAGGGCAAACTCGCCGAACGGCTGGGCATCGACGTCAACCAGGCGTTCACTTTGCTGCGCGACCAGGCCCGTAACCGCAACCAGCGCCTGTCCGAACTCGCCCGCGCTTTCGTCGACGGCACGCAGCCCATCACCGGCCGCACCCAGCCCATCACCGGCCGCCCGGGAACGCGGTAGAGGAGTTACATAACCCGCCTTGCCGCCGGAGCGGCAAGGCGGGTTTCTGAACCGGCTGCTTCTATGTCGGGAGGATCATGGTCCAGGTGCGACGGCCGGTGACCGGGATATCGTCAGCTTCCGTTGGCCTTACCGCTGGCCTTGCCGCCGTGGGTGACCGCGGCCGCTGGCTGGCCGGCCCGCACCGGGATGCGCTTAGCCTGCACTTCTGGCGCCTTGGGGACCAGGACTCGGAGCACGCCGTCCTGTGCGGTGGCCTCGATCTTCCCCGCCTGGACGTGGCCGGGCAGGGTGATCGAGCGGCGGAACGCGCCGTAGCAGCGCTCAGAGCGATGCACCCTCTCCCCGGCGGCGTCGCGGGCGGCGTCCCGCTCGCCCTGGATCGTCAGCAGGCCGTCCCCGAAGGTGATCTCTACCTCGTCGGCGCTGACGCCGGGCAGCTCCGCCGACACCATGTAGGCGTCCTTGCGCTCGGATATCTCGATCGCCGGGGCCCATGCCATCGTGCCGGCATCGGCGTTGTACGGCTGGCCGTATCGCGTGGCCCGGCCCCTGCCCGTACGCATTGCCTCGTCCTGCACGGCAAGCAGGTCCTCGAACAGGTCCCAGCTGGTAGCAACTGTCATCTCGTTCTCCCTTGCATTGGCCAGGCGAAAGGCCTGGCGACCCGGAAGAACACCGCTCAGGTGAACACCGTTCATTTCCGAGCTACACTGTTCACATTACCGTGAACACTGTTCACTGTCAACCGCGGCTCGGCATGGAGGCAGCAACGGCACGTCGGCAGCCGACGAGCGCGGGCGCGCTCACGCCGCGGTTCGACCCCGGCGACGGGCAGGGTGCCGCGCACCGAGCCCGTTAGGCCGTCGTATCCCGCGCTCTTTCGATGGTCATCCGCCCGGCTTCGGCTTCGTCCTGGATCGGTCGCCGTGACTGGCCGGCCGGGGTTTTGCCGGCGGGGCTGGGTGCGTCCGGGCCGCTGGCCGGACCCGGGTCGGTGCGGTACCAGGACCGCCAGACGAGGCGGTGTACGGGGACGAGGCGGGGGATGTCGCGCAGGCCGGGGACGAACGGGACGAGCAGCAGCAAGATTGTTGCCAGGCCGGTCATGTAGATGGCGATCATGTCCACGTTGGCCGAGTTGGTCCATCCCGGTACCTGGTACCAGAGTGTGTACAGCCAAAGCCAGGGCTGGCCGGGGTAGCTGCCGGTCTCGTTCATCACGCCCCACTGGCTGCCGGTCAGGCCCATCGCCTGGGCCTGGCCGGCGAAGTAGGCGCCGTCCTCGATGAACAGCAGCGGCTTGGTGAAGTTAGTGCCGTAGAACGGCTGCTGGGTCAGGAGGTCGGTGTCCAGCGCGCCGCTGCGGGCCAGGGTGAGTTCGCCGGCCATCAGCGCCGGGACCGGCCCGTCGCCGGCGGCGGGGACGACCGGGCTGCCGCCGGTGAACGTCACCTTCGCGACCGCTGCGGCGTAGACGTTCGCCCATTTCAGCTGCTGGGCGGCAGTAGCCGCCCGGTAAGCGGCGAGCGGGGCGGTGATGGCCGGGTCAGCCGTCGCGAGGGTGGACAGCGGGCCGAGGACGAAGTCCTGGGCCGCGTCCACCGGCTGAGTCACCCCGGGGATGGTCTGCGGGGAGAACAGCAGCTTCTGGACGCTGCCGTTCTGGTTGTTGTAGGGCGGCCCGTAGGTGGCGGTCTCGCTGGTGCCGTTCAGCTCGCTCGCCGCCGTGGCCAGGAAGTCGGCCGGGGCGACCCTGGCCCAGGTCGCGATCGTGACCGGCGGGACGTCCGGGGAGGACAGCACCCCGGCTAGGCCCAGGGTGAGCGCCAGCACGACAACCGCGGCGATGGTGCCTTCCTTCAGGATGTCGTAGCGGCGGTTCGGGCCGCGCCACGGGGCGGCGCCGGCTGCCGCGATGGCGCGGCGGCGAAGCCGTCCCCGTCCCACGGCGCTGGCCGCGTCGGTGTCGATCGGGTGCGACACCCCGTGCACCCGCACCAGCAGCACGTGCGCGCCCACGATGGCGATCAGCGCAACCGGGATGAGCACGATGTGCCACATCAGCATCTGGCCGGTGTTCATCACGTTGAAGAACGCGCCGACGCCGACGGAGTTGAGCGCGTCCTTGCCGCTGGCGGAGATCCACTGGGAGTCGAAGTTCTGCTGTGACACATAACCGGTGAAGCACTCCAGGACCGAGGCCGCGAACGCGACCACGCCGGTGATCCAGGTCCACGTCCGGCGGCCGCGCCAGGCGGCCATCCAGAACTTGCCCCACAGGTGGATCACGAGCAGGGCCATGAACAGCTCGACGCTCCACAGGTGCAGGCTGTTGAAGAAGTGCCCGGCCGGGTTGTAATGCCACCAGTCGGGGCCGCCAAGGGCCAGGGCGCAGCCGGAAGCGATCGCCACCCCCAGCGCGGCCAGGGCGCCCACGCCAAACACGTAGATCCAGGACGCCACGTAGGCGGGCTGGCTGTCGGGCAGCAGCTTGCCCGGCGGCAGCACGCCCACCGCACGGCGCCGCACCCGTGCGGTCCACATCCGGGAGGTGCCGTCATCGGCCGCCCTGCTTGCCGCGGCCGCATCGCCGCCAGCGGCCTCGCCGGCGGCATCAGCGGAATCCTGGCGCTGTCCCCGCGGGAACGGGAGCAGCAGCGCGGCACCGAAGATGACGACCATCACCGCGATCAGGACCAGGTTGGCGACCGACACATAGAAGATCGACCAGTGCAGGAAGGAGCCCGGCTGATTCATGTCGATAGCCAGCGGGCCCGCGTGCTGAACAGTGGGGAGATCCATGTCGCGTGCTCCGATGCCGAGAGGCTGTCGCCGGGGTCCGGAGCTGGGCGAGGCAGGGCCGGGCGGTCATGTCAGGGACATGCCGCCGGTGCAGGGGTGCCCATCTCGAAGGTACCCCGGCGCTGGCCGGCTGGGAAGGGGCCCGGGCCAGCCAGTTCCCTGGAGGGCAGCGCCCGGCTACGCCTGTTCAGCAGAGCTGATGCCGCTCAGGGCCGCTAGGTCTGGGGGAGGGCTTGCGGGGCTGTCTCTGATACTGCGCTGCCCGGGCTGGGAGCGCGCGGCACCTCCGCCGATGGCGCCGCGATCAGCTCTTCGAGCTGCCGGACGATGGCCGCGGGCGGGATCGGCAGCGGCCGGGCCAATACGTCAAGCAGCGCGTCGACGGACTGCCGGACGGTGAACCTCACCCCGGCGTCATACCGGGCGGCCGGGGAGAGGGGCCCGCTGTCCGCGGCCTCGCGGATGCCCCAGGCGAGCGCTTCGGCGTTGTCCGGGCTGACGAGCACCAGCCCGCCGCAGTCGGTCTCCGGGAGGCCGCCGTCGTCGGAGGCGACCACCCGGCAACCCGAGTGCTGGGCCTCGATCGAGACAATGCCGAAGGTCTCGTGCCAGTACTGGCTGTTGGACGGCATGACCACGATGTCATGGCGGGCCATCAGGGCCGCCATCCTGGTCGGCGTCTTGCAGCTGGCCACCACGGAGATTCCGGGGTGCGCGTCGAGCAGTCGCTCGATGATCTTTCCCTGCGGCTTGTCCGCGCCCGCGGTCGTCGCGGTGAACGTGAGCCGCGGGTCCTGCTCGATGATGTCGATGTGCAGCGTCTCAAGCAGCGTGTAGATGCCTTTCTCCGGGCTCAGCCTGCCCGCGAACAGGACGCGGGTCTTCCCGGCCTCGCCGCCTGGCCGGGGCTGGGCGGCGAAGCTCGGCTCGGCGAACGGGTACACGACGCTGATCGTCGCAACGTCCACGTCCAGATATCCCGACCACAGCGCGGCGGCGTACCGGCTGGTCGCGATCAGCGCACGTTCCCTAGTCCCCTCGACCGCGAACGCTCGCTTCCGTTCCCTGATGGGCGGCGGGTTGTGCAGGATGAGGAATGCCGGGTGCCTGGTCGGCACGGCGTGCGGTTCGTTGACGAAGATGACCGTACTGTCGAGCTCGCTGACCTCGGCCAGCACCGACAGTGACAGGAACGGGACATCGGCGAAACCGTCCCTGCCATCACTGGCGCCAAGGCCGACGGTGACCACCTGCGCTGCTACGCCGCGCCGGGTCAGCTCCCTGACCTGGCCGACCGTGTAGTTCTCGGAGCCGCCGGTGCCGGCGGGCAGCGGGTTTCCCGGGGACCAGATGAACGATATCAACGTCTGCTGCCTGCGTTTCTTAAAGGCCGAGGTGCCGGGAGGATGTAGTGGTCCACGCATTCACAGCGGTGAGCGTCAACAGTCAGGGGGGAGCGTAGCACGAGAGGCGGGTTGACGGTGAACGGCGTTCACGGTAGCGTGAACACTGTGCTTAAGAAATGAATAACGTTCACTGGAGTTAGCGCTTCCCGATCCACCCTGCCGTCACGGCGCCGAGGGCGGTGGCGGGGCCGGCGGGGCATCCGCGAAGAGCGACTGGCGTGGGACCGCGGAAAGGCACAGACTGATCATGATGAACAGCACCAGCGTCGGGAATCGGCGTTACCTTCCGACAAGTCCCTTCAAGCCTCCGCCAGCAGCTCCGCCCGTCGAGCAGTTCGAACTGGACGATCTGGTGACGCACGACAAGTACGGCCTTGGCCGGGTCATCCTCATCGAGGGCGACACCGCCGTAGTCGTCGACTTCGCACCCAAGAGGGTGCGGATCATGGCGCCGTTTGCCAGGATGACAAAGCTCTGAGGACACTCATGAGCGATTTTTACGGGATTGAGCCGGGCACCATTCCCGGCTTCGCCGAAGCCGGCGCCGGCAGGTTCATGGGCGTGGGAGGCCTGCCCGAGCAGACCGTGGAGCACATGCTCAAGTTCATGGAGAACCTGCGCGGCATGTGCGCGGCTGACCCGCTCGCGTTTGAGGTATGCATCCGGCACGTAGCGGCGGTGATCGAGGACCAGCGGCGGGAGGAGGGGAAAACTGACCCTCGAGAGGACCCGGCCCCCTGACGTGCAGTCCCCGCCGCGGGCGGGGGCCACGCCTGCATTCAAAAACTAGCAATGGTGTTCCGGAAACACGATGTGATACTTTTCCCGAATGCCGTCCTGGGGGTTCCTTACCAACCACGCTCTGGTACTGCTCTGCATCGCCAAAGACCCCGGCGTGCGGCTCCGGGACATCGCCGCATCCGTGGGTATTACCGAGCGTAGCGCCTTCGGGATCGTCAGCGACCTGGTTGCGGGCGGGTACGTCGTGAAGGAGAAGGGCGGCCGCCGGAACCGCTACCGCGTGGAGGCTGACCTTCCGGTGCTTGAGTCGGGCGACCGGAGTCTGGCCATCGGCGATCTGCTGGCCTTCCTCGGCGGGACGGATCCCGCCCGACCCGGCTCAGGGCGGGAAACTGCATCCGGTCAAGGCTGAGCGGGCACGGGAGCGGGCTGGCTGACCGCGGTCGGGCGGGTAAGCCTGCCGACGGCGGCAAGGTGGCCCAGCGCCTGGCTATACGACTCGAGCAGGCTGGTCTCCAGGTACGGCACGTTCCGGTCGGCGCAGAACGCGACAACCAGTGACTGTGCCCGGCGCAGGTTCGCCCGTGGCATGGACGGGAAGAGGTGGTGCTCGATCTGATAGTTCAGGCCGCCGAGTGCGAAGTCGGTGAGCCAGCCGCCGCGGACGTTACGCGAGGTCAGGACCTGGCGGCGCAGGAAGTCGGTCTTGTCGGATGCGGCGAGGATCGGCATCCCCTTGTGGTTGGGCGCGAAAGAGCATCCGAGGTAGAACCCGAGTAGGCCCTGCTGCACGAGGACGAATACCGCCGCCTTGACCGGCGGCAGCACGAAGAACACCACGCCGAGATAGGCGGCGAGATGCGCCGCGAGCAGCGTCGCTTCCCATGCCCGGTGTCGGCAGCCGGGGCGTGTCACCGTGCGGATGCTGGACGCGTGCAGGCTGAACGCCTCGAGGAACAGCATCGGGACGACCAGGTAGGCCTGGTAGCGGAAGATCAGTCGCTGAAGGCCACGCGCTGTCCGGGCACTGCTGGGGGAGAATGCCAGCGCGCCCATCATGATGTCCGGATCGGCGCCTTCGGTGTTCGGGTGGGCATGATGCCGGTTGTGCTTGCCGGTCCAGTACTCGTAGCTGACCCCGGCGCCGAGATTTCCGCACGCGATGCCGAGGACGGCGTTAGCCCGCCGGGTACGGAAGACCTGGAAGTGCCCGGCATCGTGGCCGAGGAAGCCGAACTGGGCGAGGACAACCGCCAGGAACACCGCGTCACCCAGCTGCCACCACGAGTTTCCGATGGCCGCGAACGCCGCCCAGCCGGCTGCGAGTGCCGCCGTAGTGACCGCGATCTTCCATGCGTAATACCGCGGCCGGCGGTCCAGGAGGCCCGCCTGCCTCACCTGCCTGGACAGGGCGGCGTAGTCACTGCCGCGCGGGAGGGCAGGTTCTGGTGTCACTTGTGGCTCCTCGGAGTCGGGCATGGCCGTGCTGGTCGGGAGCCGTCGGGGACCGGGACGACGCCATGGGCTACGCGCAGCACCGGAGTCACAAGGAACCCGGAAGCGGTCGCCCGCGCAATCTGCGAAGCATGCCGCATTCCGCGCCGCCGGTGCACGTTTCTCTCACAGTGTAACCGGGGCGGTCTGATGGTACGTGGCCAGATTCTGGAAATCTATTGCTAGTTTTCTTCTGCCGATATAGACTTTTAGCCGCCCACCCGATCGGAAAATACTGTGACCCATCCTGTGACAGAACACGTCGGCCCTGGGACCTTTAACATGCGGACCGGGCGCGACAGCCCGGTTATCGTCGCCCTCGAGGGTGAGCTGGACATCGTGTCGGCCCCAGCGGTGCGCGAGCGGCTGCTGAGCCTGCTTCGCCCCGAAGCAAGCCGGCTCGTCATTGACATGTCCGCGGTTCGGTACGCGGATGCCAGCGGCCTTGCCGTCCTCGTGAACACCCAGCGCCGCGCGGTCCTGCTCGGCGGTACATTGCGCCTGGTCGGGCTGCAACCCGAGGTGGCGAGGGTGCTGGCCGTCGCCGGGCTCAGCCGGCAGCTCGCGGTCTATCCCACGGTCCAGGCCGCGATAGCGGGCCGAAAGCGGACCATCCGCGCGGCCCTTCTCGTGCCTGGCCAGAGCACGACCAGCCACGCGCCGCTGGCCCACGCGCAGGCTGGACTGCGCCCTGACTGCGGCGAGCTGCGCGCGGCCGTCGCCGCCCTCCTCGCGAACGCCGACGCCTGGCATGACGCCGACCCGCGCCGCCGGTTCTCCCCGGCGCTGCGCGCACTCGCGCAGGCCCAATCGGGCACCAGTTACGCCGTCATGGCCCAGGCCGCCCAGTCTCTGCTGTCCGTTGTCGGCCGGGAGCCGCTCACCTACTCGCCCGCGGTCGCCGCCACCGCCGGGCGGCTGCGCCGATTGTTCTTCCCCGGGCCGGCGCTGGCCGGCGGGTAGCCCGAGCACGAATCCAAGTCCACGCCTAGGTACCAGACGGGTGCCGATACGCCTCGATTCCGCGCAAGAGTGTTTCCAGGCCGGCGGTGAAGCGCTGGTCGCGGTCGCCGTCCCAGGCTTGCGGGCCGTGTGCGGACAGGGCGGGGAAGCGGTCGGGGGGCAGGGCGCGGAAGAAGGCGTGGAGCTGGTTTCTGGTGGCGGTGTCGTGCACGCGCTGCTCGGCGGGCGACGTGGGGTCGGCGAGGGCGAAGCCGAGGGTGTAGTCGTAGATGAGGCGGAACGCGCGGGCCGCTTCGGGGCCGGGCAGCCCGGCGGCGAGCAGCGGGGCGAGGAATGCCTCAGCCAGGTCCAGGGACCGGGGGCTGAGGGGGTCGCGGGTTTTGAGCAGGGCGGCGGTGCCGGGGTGGTTTTCCAGGACGGCGCGCAGGCGGCCGGCGAGGGCGGCGATCTGTGCGGCCCAGGGGGCGGCGGGGCCGACGTGGCGGTCGACCTCGCCGAGGACGGCGTCGAGGACCAGGTCGTGGAGTTGTTCCTTGCCGCGGACGTGGCGGTACAGGGCCCCGGGGACCACGCCGAGGCGGGCGGCGAGGGCGCGCATAGTGAGGGCCTGGGCGCCGTCGGCGGCGATGATCGCGAGGGCCTCGGCGACGACCCGTTCGCGGGTGAGCGCGCGGCGGCCGACCGGCTCGCCGACGGGGGGGTTGAACCATAGGGCCGGGGTGGCCGTGTCTGAGGGCGTTGGTTGGTTCATGTGTCCTCCTGCCGACGATCTTGACCGTGAACAATGTTCACGGTAGCGTGAACATTGTAGCTCGGAGATGAATGGTGTTCACCTGAGCGGTGTTCTTCCGGGTCGCCGGGGCAGTGCCCCGGCCAAGCATAGAGAGAACGACGTGACCGCGACGACGAGCCGGGAACGACCGGAGAAATCACTCATGGCGCAGGACGCGATCCCGCGAGTGGCCGGGGGGCGCGGGTGGCGAATCGGCGAGAAGCGCGAAGGCACGGCCTGGTGGCCGGCGGTCGACATTTCCGAAAGTAGCGATGCCTACCGGGTGACGGTCGAGATTCCCGGCATTAAGGCTGACGAGGTAGAGATCTCCATTGCGGACGGGCTGCTGACGATCCAGGGCGAGCGGCATGCCGCCCTTGAGGTGAGCGGGGAGAAAATACACCGGTCCGAACGCGGCTACGGCGTTTTCCGCCGGTCGCTCCCGCTGCCCAGCAGCCACGTGGCCGAGGACAATGTCCTGGCGTCAGTGGGGGACGGAGTACTAGAGATTCTGGTTCCCAAGGCAACGGAGGCACAGTCCACGCCCATCCGGGTCCGCGTGGGCCGGACAGATGCCGTCCCGGCACCCGTGCCCGGCGTCCCAGCGACGTCAGTCGACGCTTAGCATGTAGCTGCCCGGTCGGCTTTGCTGCGCTCGGCCCGTTGTGCTCATGGTCGGGGTAGTCGGCGCGTCAGCCCGTCGCCCACGGACGGAGTTTCTCCGGGTTGCGCATGGCCCAGATGCGCTTGATCCGGTCGCCGGCGAACTCGAACGCGAACACGGTCACGATGACGCCGTCCTGCTGGCTCACCAGCCCCGGCTGGCCGTTGACCGTGCGTTCGAGGAACGCGGTGTTGCCTTCCGCCCGCTTCGCGATTTCGATCCAGGCGCGCGCGATCTGCTGGCCGCCCGCGATGCGGTCGAAGGTGATGGCCAGCCCGCCGCCGTCGCCGACCGCGGTGGCGTCCGGGTCGAGGAGGCCGATCAGGGCGTCGATGTCCTTGGCTTCCCATGCTTGTTTGAAGGCCCGGACGATGGCGGCCTGCCGGCCCGTCGGGCGGGCGGGCGGCTGGGCCGCGCGGATGCGGCGGCGGGCCGAAGAGGCCAGCTGGCGGCACGCCGCGGGTGTCCGGCCAACCATCTGGGCCACGTCGGCGAACGGGTAGCGGAAGACGTCGTGCAGGATGAACGCGACGCGCTCGGCCGGGGTCATCGACTCGAGCACCACGAGGAACGCCATGTTGACCGACTCATCGAGCGTGACGCGGTCGGCGGGGTCGGCCGCGATGCCGCCGGCCCGCCCGCCGGCCCACTCCGCGCTTTCCGGCAGCGGCTCGGGAAGCCACTCGCCCACGTAGGCTTCTCGCCGCGCCCGCGCCGAGCCAAGCTGAGTGAGGCAGACGCGGCTGGCCACCGTGGTCAGCCAGGCGCCGGGGGATTCGATGGCCTCCTGCTGCTCCCGTGGCATCGCGTACCAGCGGGCATAGGTCTCCTGAACGGCGTCCTCGGCCTCCGCCAGCGAGCCGAGGAGCCGGTACGTAAGGTTCATGAGCCGGCGTCGCTCGCTCATGATCGCGCTCAGGCCGGCGTCAGGCCCGCCGGGGCCGGAAGCAACTGCGGCGGGCTCAGGTCCGGTGGTCATGATGTGCTCCTCCCGTCGATCGCGGCTGCCTTACCCATGTGACGAAGCAGCGCACCGGAATGTGAGGCCGGAGCCACCTCACATTCCGCGTCGTCGCCTGGTCGTACTGCTGACACCACACATCACGACCGGCCCAGGAGGCACCATGACCACCCAGAATCCGGTAGCGCCGTTCGCCGACCCGGCGCCGGCGGAGCGCCTGGAGCGCGCGGCGGCCGCGCTGCGAGCGCACAAGTTCACGGTCGAGATACTCGACGACGCGGCCGGGGCCCGCGTCCGGGTCAAAGACCTGATACCCGCGGGCGCCAGCGTGTTCACCGGGGCGAGCGAAACCCTCCGCCTGTCCGGCATCGAGGAGGACATCAACAGCAGCGGCCGGTACGAATCCGTCCGGCGACGCGGTCAGACCCTGGACCGCGCCACCCAGCTGGCCGAGATCTGGCGGCTCATGTCCAGCCCCGACGTCGTCGTGGGCAGCGTCCACGCCGTCACGGAAACAGGCTCCCTCGTGATCGCCTCGGCCAGCGGAAGCCAGTTGCCCGCCTACGCCGGCGGCTCACTTCAAGCGATCTGGGTCGTCGGTGCGCAGAAGGTGGTGCCCGACCTGTCCACCGCGCTGCGCCGCGTCGAAGAGCACTGCCTACCGCTGGAAACCGACCGCGCCAGGCGGGTCTACGGCGGGCCAAGCGCCGTCAACCGCGTCCTCATACTCAACGCCGAACTTGAGGCCGGGCGCGGCACCGTGCTGCTGCTCCGCGAGGCCATCGGGTTCTGAGAAGTTTCTGAAAACAGCGCGCGCCGTCCGGGTCATGATGGGAGGAACGACAGCGAGAGGAAGGTAGCCGATGACCGAAGACCAGCTCTCGGCGGGCGGACGGCTGCGGCGCCTGCTCGAAGACGGTGAGCTCGTCATCGCGCCGGGGATCTTCGACGGTGTCACCGCCCACCTGGTGCGCCTCATGGGGTTCCGCGCCGGGTACCTGACCGGCGCCGGGGTGGCCGCGGCGGGCCTCGGACTGCCCGACCTCGGGCTCGTCGGCATGGCGGAGATGGTCGACCGGGTCTCCATGGTCGCGGGCGTCCTCGGCGCGACTCCGCTCATCGCCGACGCCAACACCGGGTACGGGCCGCCGCCGTCGGTCGCCAGGACCGTGCGCGCCTACGAACGGGCCGGCGTCGCCGCCGTCCAACTCGAGGACCAGGCCTTCCCGAAACGGTGCGGCCACCTGCCGGGCAAGGAACTGGTTAGCGTCGATGAGTATCTCGGCCAGCTCGGCGCCGCGCTCGACGCCAGAACCGACGCGCTGATCATCGCGCGGACCGACGCGCGGGCGGTGCTCGGACTCGATGCGGCGATCGAGCGCGGCAACGCCTACGCGGAGGCGGGCGCCGACGTCATCTTCGTCGAGGCGCCCCGCAGCCTGGAGGAGATCACCGTCATCGCGCGCGAGATCAGAGCGCCGAAGCTGCTCAACGTCGTCGCGGGCGGACTCACGCCCGAGATCGACCAGGCGGTGCTGCGGGAGCTCGGATACGCGATCGCGATCTACCCGACGACGGCACTGCTCGCCGCCACGAACGCTGCCGTGGCGGCGTTGCGCGGCATCGGCGGCGATGCCGCGGTTCCGCCACCGATCTCACGGATGGAGGACTTCTTCCGCCTGGTCGGTCTGGACGACTGGTTCGCGGTCAGCGAGAAATGGTCGCCCGCGAAGTCTTTATGACGAACGGGAACCGGGGCGGCTCCCCGTGCAATAGATGAGGAGTTTGCGGGGGACAAATCATCGCGAGCCGGGCGCAATTACCCCCCGAAGTAAATACACCTTGCGCGGCGCCCCGGCTGAAGAGCCCACCGGCCGGACATATCGGGTGTGCTCCTCCTCGGCCGGCAACTTAGGACCACTTCTGGCAATTTATTGTACCTTTTTGGGGCTTTTGTTCGACGGGAAATGGCCCTAAGTCGGCGTCGAGCGCGGGGGCGAGGGGGGCCAGCGCGGACCTGAGTAGGTCGGGTAGCGAGCCGGACACGGTGATCAGCCCGTTCGCGGCGGTGCCCGGCTCCGCGGCGGGGCTTATCCACTGGCCGAGCGCGACGCGGACCGCGGCGGCGACGCTGGCCGAGAGCACCCGGGCAGTCAGTGGGTCGGCATCGCCGCCATTGCCGCCGACCCGCTCGGCGATCACGGCGGCGAGTGGGTCCTCGATCCCCGCGGCGGTGCCGAGGAAGGCGTCGCGGAGCGCGGGGCTAGTGGTGATGAGCAGCAGCGGGCGGGGATCGTGGCGGTCCGGGTCGGTGTACTGCGCCACGATCGCCTCGGTGACGGCGTCGGACAGGCGGGCGGCGGCGGGCATGGCCGCGACCGCGACGGCGACCCGCGCCTCCCGCTCCGCGGTGACCGCGGCGACGATCGCCTGCTCGCGGCTTGAGAAGTAGTTGTTGTAGGTCCGCGGCGAGACCCCGGCGGCGTCGGCGATGTCGTCGACCCGCACGTTATCGGGACCCCGCTCAAGGGCCAACCGCAGCGCCGCCTCCCGCAGCGCCTTCCGCGTGGCCTCCTTCTTCCGTTCCCGCAGGCCAGTCCCTGGTGTGGTCACGAAAGACAGCATCGCACATCGAGATGCGTGCACGCAAACTTGCGTGCACGCACTTTTGTGAGTTAGTGTCGGCCGCAACCAACAGGAAGGAAGGACGCATGCGCGCCAAGGGCATCGCCTACGACACGGGGTTCTGCTACCGGGGCTCGGTCTCCCGCGAGCGGTTCGACCCCGAGGTGGTCCGGCGGGAACTGGCCATCATCCGTGACGACCTGCACTGCAACGCCGTGCAGGTCGTCGGCGGCGACCCGGGCAGGCTGGAAGGGGCCGCCCGCATCGCCGCCGAGCTGGGGCTTGAGGTGTGGTTCTCGCCCTACCCGCTCGAGCTGGCGCCCGACGAGATCCTCTCCCTGTTCACCGACTGCGCGGAGCGGGCGGAGCGGCTCCGGGAGTCCGGTGCCGAGGTGGTGTTCGTCGCCGGGGTCGAGCTGTCCATCATGAACCGGGGCTTCGTGCCGGGTGACACCCTGCAGGAGCGGCTGGGCCGCCTGTTCAGCGAGCCAGGGCGCCGCGAGCGGCTGACCGAAGTGAGCGCCCGCTTCAATGACTTCCTCGTCCGCGCCGTGCCGGAGATCCGCCGGCGTTTCTCCGGCCGGATCACCTACGCCTCGATTCCGTTCGAGCGGCCCGACTGGTCGCTCTTCGACATCGTTGCCGTCGAGTTGATTCGCAATGCCGAGGTCGCCGGCCAGTACCGCGACGGCGTCCGCCGCCTCGTGGCCGGAGGCAAGCCCGTCGCGATCACCGGCTTCGGAGCGTCTACCTACGCGGGCGCGGGCGACCGCGGCGCCCGTGGGATGGAGATCGTCGAGTACGACGAGGCCACTCAGGCCCCGCTCCGGCTTGACGGGGTATACGCCCGCGACGAGGACGGTCAGGCCGCGAGCATCCGCGAAGTTCTGGAGATCTTCGACGACGAGGGCGTCGACAGCGCGTTCGTCTGGCTCTTCGAGCTGTGCAACTTCCCCCATCGCCCTGACGGCGATCCCCGCGACGACCTCGACCTCGCGAGCCCGGCCATCGTCAAGACCCTCGAGGGTCGCCACGGAGCCACCTACCCCGACATGACCTGGGAACCCAAGGCCGCGTTCGGTGCCGTCGCCGACCGTTACCGCGACTGAACACGATTCGCGTTCAATTCGCTACCGATGGGCATACTGCCAGGTGGAACCCGTGGGGGAGGGGCTATGACGGCGGAGGAACGCAGGCTCAAGGAAGCCAGGGACGGGGTGCCGTGGCGGGCATGGGGGCCGTACCTCAGCGAACGGCAGTGGGGAACGGTCCGCGAGGACTACAGCGACAACGGGGACGCCTGGTCGTATTTCAGCCACGACCAGGCGCGCTCCCGCGCGTACCGGTGGGGTGAGGACGGCCTCGCCGGGATCAGCGACGACAAGCAGCGGCTGTGCCTGGCGCTGGCGCTGTGGAACGAGCGGGACCCGATACTCAAGGAGCGCCTGTTCGGCCTCACGAACTCCGAGGGCAACCACGGCGAGGACGTCAAGGAGTACTACTTCTACCTCGACAACCTGCCGACGCACAGCTACCAGCGCTGGCTGTACAAGTACCCGCAGGCCGAGTACCCCTACAACGACCTGGTGGCGGTCAATCGGGCCAGGTCGCGGTACGAGCTCGAGTACGAGCTCGTGGATACCGGCATCTTCGACGAGGGCCGCTACTTCGACGTCGAGGTCGAGCACGCCAAGGCGGGGCCGGAAGACATCGTGTGCCGCATCACGGTGCACAACCGCTCGGCGCGGGCCGCCGCGCTGCACGTGCTGCCCACGCTGTGGTTCCGCAACACGTGGTCGTGGGGCGGCGACGAGCCGAAGCCGCTGCTTGCCAGTGCTTGGTCCGCCCGTGGTTGGTCAGCAGGCCCCGTCGTCCGGGCCGAGCACGCGGAACTAGGCGTGTTCCACCTCTACGCCGAGCCGGGCACGGACTTGCTGTTCTGCGAGAACGAGAGCGGTCCGGCCCCGTTCCCGAAGGACGGGATAGGCGACCACCTCATCCACGGCAAGGCCACGGTCAACCCCGAGGGGCGGGGAACGAAAGCGGCCGCGCACGTCCGGCTCGAGGTGCCCGGCGGCGGACAGGCCTCGGTCCTGGTCCGGCTCACCCGGGAGGACCCGGGGCAGCTGACCGAACCGTTCGCGGGCGCCGGCGAGCTGATTGCCGCGCGCCGCGCCGAGGCGGACGAGTTCTATGAGGCCATCACGCCGCCCACGGTGCCAGCGGACGCGCGCTCGGTCATGCGGCAGGCGCTAGCCGGGATGCTGTGGTCCAAGCAGTGCTACTACTTCGACGTCGACACCTGGCTCCGCGAACGCCGTTCGCACCCGCTCCGGGCGCCGCTGCACCGCGGCAGCCGCAACGAGTCGTGGTTCCACATGTTCAACCACGACGTCATCTCGATGCCGGACAAGTGGGAGTACCCCTGGTACGCCGCGTGGGACCTAGCGTTCCACTGCGTGCCGCTCGCAATCGTCGACCCGGACTTCGCCAAGAGCCAGATCCAGCTGATGCTCTCGCGCGAGTACCTGCACCCGACCGGCCAGATGCCCGCGTACGAGTGGAACTTCGGCGACGTCAACCCGCCGGTGCACGCGTTCGCGACGCTGTTCATGCAGAACCTGCAGAGCGGCCTCGGCGACGCCGACCTGCCGTTCCTCAAGGAGTGCTTCTCCCGGCTGCTGCTGAACTTCACCTGGTGGGTGAACCGCAAGGACCCGTCGGGCCACAACGTGTTCGAGGGCGGCTTCCTCGGCCTCGACAACATCGGCGTGTTCGACCGCAGCGCGACCCTGCCGACCGGCGGGCACCTCGAGCAGGCCGACGGCACCGCCTGGATGGCGATGTTCAGCCAGAACATGCTCGAACTCTCGCTTGCCCTGCTCGACAAGGACCCGTCCTACGAGGAGTTCGTGCTCAGGTTCGTGGAGCGCTTCTTCTGGATCGCCGCGGCGACGGACCCGATCGGCGACAACCCGGACGAGATGTGGGACGCGGAGGACGGGTTCTTCTACGACGTGCTGCGGCTGCCCGACGGGACCGGGACCAGGATGAAGGTCCGCTCGCTGGTGGGCCTGCTGCCCCTGTGCGCCACGACCGTCATCGAGCCCGACGTCGTCGAGCGGTACCCGCAGATCGCCGACCGGGTTGCCGCGTTCCTCGAGCGCAACAAGGACCTGCTGGTCAACATCGCCGACCCGCTCGTGCCGGGCGTCGGCGGCAGGCACATGCTCTCCCTGCTCAACGAGGACAAGCTGCGGCGCATCCTGGCCCGGATGCTGGATGAAGAGCGCTTCCTCGGGCCGCACGGGATCCGCTCGATCTCCCGGTGGCACCTCGACCACCCGTACACCTTCGACACGGACGGCGTCGAGCACCGGGTGCAGTACGAGCCTGCCGAGTCGACGAGCGCGATGTTCGGCGGCAACTCCAACTGGCGCGGGCCGGTCTGGTTCCCGGTCAACCTGCTCGTGATCAAGGCCCTGATCTCGTACTACCGCTATTACGGCGACGAACTGAAGGTCGAGTGCCCCACCGGCTCCGGTGTCATGATGAACCTGTTCGAGGTCGCGCAGGAACTCGCCGGCCGCCTCGTCGGGACATTCCTGCGCGGAGAGGACGGCCGACGGCCGGTCTACGGCGGGACCAGGCTGTTCCAGGAGGACCCGCACTGGCGGGACCTCGTCCTGTTCTACGAGTACTTCCACGGCGACAGCGGAGCCGGCCTGGGCGCCTCCCATCAGACCGGCTGGACCGGGGTGGTGGCCACGCTCATCCAGAGTCTCGGCCATCTCGACCCCGAGGCCGTGCTCAAGGACCGGGAATGGCCACTTGCGCGGCACTACCGGCGCCCGAATGCCTGACTTCGCCAATCTGTAGCGTCTTTGGCGGGTGCAAATCGCCACGAGCCGGGCACGATAGCGCGCGAAACGCGGTGTACGTTGCCCCGTTAGTATCTCACGCGTGGATCGGTCGAGACTTGAGTCATTTAGCGATGGAGTGTTCGCAGTGGCGATCACGCTGCTGTCATTCGATTTGGCCGTGGCAGGCCCGGGGCACGGCTCGCTGCTCGGCCAACTCGGGCACCGCTGGCCATCGTTCGTCGCTTACGTGATCAGTTTCTTCACCATTGGCATCATCTGGGTTAACCATCACGCGCTAGTGCTCAACATCGCAGTTGTTAACAGGACCCTCATGTATCTCAACATGCTCTTGTTGATGTTCGTCGTAAGCATCCCGTTCGCGACCTCGACCATGGCCGCCTACCTTGTCGGCGGCGGGCGTGACGCCGAGGTGGCGGCCGCGCTCTACTCGCTCGCATTCGAGGCGATGGCGCTCAGTTTCTCGTTCATCTTCGAATGGACCCTGCGGGGCGAGGGTCGATTGCGTGAGCCGCTGCCCCCCGACCGGAGATGGGAGGCCCGGTACCGCTTTTACGGCGGCCAGAGCGTGTACATCGCCGCGGTCGGCGTGTCTTTCGCCTTGCCAGCCGCCGCGCTCGTGATGTCGGCGGTGACCGCCCTCTATTACATGACCGCCGCTCCGCACCTGTCCCGCCGCCGACCGCGAAGCGGACAGACTCCCCCGGAGCATCAGGAATGAGGTCAGCTTCGCGAACCAATTTGGCGCGGACGGCGGTAGCTTGGGCGGCATGGGAGCGTGGTCGCGGGACTGCTGCGCTTCTACCGGCTGACGCCGTGACCTCGCGCGCCACGCCCAAACGAGACATGGAGCCGTCACCGTAAGCCGCTACCGTTCGGAAAATTCAAAAACATCATTCCGAACGGAGGCGGGTTTTCCTGTGGACGCGCCCCCGTCCCGTCGTGCGGGGCGGGCCGCGGGCGCCCGTAATTCCTGGCGATCAGTGCCTTATGAGTCACGCGTCCTGCGAACCATGGGCTGGACCAGCAAACTCGGCGCGCCAGTGGGCTCGTAAACCAGTCGGCACCTGCCACTGTCAGCGAAAATGGCCAGCTAGCGGCGAATATGCGGCTAGCTGGCCATTTACGCGCGGACGACGATGAGGACGGCGAACAGCAGGGTCAGGGTCGCGCCGATCGCGTGCAGGGTGAGCACGAGGGGCGAGGCCGTCAGTGGCGCGGCGCCGGGGGCGGCCGGCGCGGCGCCCGCGTTGGCGGCCCGGCGCCTGGCGGCGCGGGTGTTGACGGTGAACAACGACACGCCCGCGCAGATCGCCCCGAGCAGGATGCCGAGGCCGATCACCGCGAAGACCCGGTCGCGGCTGGCCACGTAGCCGAGCCAGAACCCGATGCCGATCAGCGCGAGCGCGGGGTGTGCGAACTCGGCCAGGTCCTTCACGCTGGGCAGCGGCTCGCTCCTGGCCGCCTGCAGGGACGGCGGGGCGAACCGGTCGCGGTCGTTCCGCGACGGGCGCGCGCGGGCGGCGGCCCGGGGCGCGGCGGCGGGGCCGGTCCTCGCGGCCGCGGGCTGCTCGGCGGGTACCGGAACCGATTCCCCGGGTTCGGGCTGGTCGTTCCCCGCGTGGATCGCCGTGACCAGCAGGTAACTGCCGATGGCGGCGGTGCACAGCCAGAGCAGGAGTGCGGCGACGGCCACGTGAAGCCCTCCCATCCCGCGCTCGCCTCCGCGCGGTCATCCGTTACTACTATTGACTGTAGTCGCCGGGCCGACCCACGCTTACGACAGGGATTCGTCGAGGTCGCCGAGGGTGCGGATGAGCTCGGTGTTGGCCGTGTAGTCGACGGGGCAGGCGATCACCGAGACGGTGTCGTCGGCGAGGGCCGACCGCAGGCAGGGCAGCAGCTCGTCGGCCGCGGTGATGCGGTAGCCCTTGGCGCCGAAGCTTTCCGCGTACGCGACGAAGTCGGGATTGCCGAACCGGGTGTCGACATTGTGCCCGATCTCCATGTCCATCTTCCAGCTGATCAGGCCGTAGGCGTCATCGACCCAGACGAGGATCACGACGGGCAGCCGCAGCCTGAGCGCGGTCTCGATCTCCTGCGAGTTCATCAGGAACGAGCCGTCTCCGGTCGCGACGAGCACCTTGGCGTCCGGCCGGGCGATCTTGGCGCCGACGGCGCCCGGCACCGTCCAGCCCATGGTGGACAGTCCGTTGGAGATCAGGCAGGTGTTCGGGGCGTAGGTCGGGTACAGCCGGGCCATCCACATCTTCAGCGCGCCCGTGTCCACCAGCACGATGTCCTCGCGGCCGAGCGCGGCCCGCGTGTCGGCCACGATGCGCGCCGGGTGCATGGGGAACCGGGCGTCCTGCTGGCCGGAAGCGAGCTCGTCCGACAGCAGTTCCCTGATCCGCTCGCCGCCCGCGGCGGGAACCCTCCGCCACACGGCCGCCGCGAGCGCGTCGAGGCTGTGGCTGATGTCGGCCGTGAGCCCGACGGACACGTCGTAGTGCGCGTCGACCTCGGCGGGAAACCGGTGCACGTGGATGATCTTGGTGGTGCCGCTCGGGTTGATCCTGACCGGGTTGAACTCCTGCAGTTCGTAGCCGACCGCGATGATGACGTCGGCGCGGTCGAAGCCGAAGTTCACGTAGTCGTGGCGCATGAACCCGACGGTGCCGAGCGCGAGTGGATGGTCGTCGGGGAACACGCCCTTGCCGTGGAAGGTGGTCGCCACCGGGATGTTCAGTGACTGCGCGAAGCGGATCAGCGCCTGGCTGGCCCCGCCGCGGGCGGCGCCGTGGCCCGCGAGCACGACCGGGTTGCGCGCCTCGCGCAGGATCTGCGCGGCCCGGGAGACCTGCTCGGCCGACGGGTCGTCCGCCCGGGGCACGTTCACCCGCAGCGGCACGAGCGACGGCGGCGCCTCCGCCTCTTCGACGTCCTCGGGGACGGCGAGGTAGACGGCGCCCGGCCGCTCGGTCTGCGCGAGCTTGAACGCCTTGCGGATCATCTCGGGCGCGGCGCCGGGGGTGGCCATCAGCGCCGACCACTTGGTGACCGGGGCGAACATCGGCACGAGGTCGACGCTCTGGTGCGACTCCTTGAAGTTGCGCGCCATGCCGACCTGGGCCGACAGCGCGATCAGCGGCGTGGAGTTGGTCGTGGCGTCGGCGGTGCCGAGCAGCAGGTTGATCGCACCGGGCCCGAGGGTCGCCGAGCAGACGCCCGCCTTGCCGGTCAGCCTGCCGTAGGTCTCCGCCATGAACGAGGCACCCTGCTCGTGCCGGGTGAGCACGTAATCGATCGAGGACTTCGACAGCGCCTCCATCAACCGGATGTTCTCTTCCCCCGGAATGCCGAAGACGTGGGTCACGCCCTCGTTCTCCAGGCACTCAACGATCAGTTCGGCCGTGGAACGCGACTGCTCATCCATGACGCCCAGCCTAGTAGCGCGTTTTGGGCGGTTTTCCCGAGCCTCGGCCTGTCCGTCACACGTTGCTGACGGATACCGCCCCGGTGGTGGTGATAGCGGTGATCACGTGGGTAGCGGTTGGCGAATGGGGGACGGAGACGTGCACCGAGCCGACGTTGCTGCTCGCGTTGATCTGGTAGGCGGTACCTGACGGCACCCGGACGGACACCCGGCCGGTTCCGGCAATGGCGCTGAGCTGGTGCGGCGCCGCGGCGAAGGCGACGTCGATGCTGCCGGTGTGGTCCTGGAACGAGGCTCGGGCGCCGGCCAGGCCAGTGCCGCTGACGTTCCCCGTGTGGTCCTGGACGGACATGTTTCCGCTCAGGGCGGTCATCGTGACCCCCCCGATGTCATCGCCAACGGCCACGTCACCCGCGATGCCATCGACCGTGACATCCCCGGTCTGCATATGGACGGTGACGCTGGCCGTACGGGGCACCGTGACCGTGAACGCGGCGCCGCAGTTCGTGCAGCCCGAGTAGCCGAGGGTCAGCGCCCGCCCGCTGATCGTGTGCGTGATAGACGGCGCGCCGTCGCTGTAGTGGATAGTCGCGGTCACGGACACCCCACTGCCTGAACCGCTGCTCACCGATACCGAGCCAGCCTTGTCGTTCACGATCAGGCTGCTGACGGGCACCGCGGGCGTGTACGCCTGGGTGACGGACTGCTGTCCGCAGCCGCTGATTCCGGCCGCGACCGCGATGAGAACGGCGACGGCAGCCGCGGCGGACGGGAACCTGAACACATGTCCTCCAAGATCCTGACACAATCGTCTTGCACCTGCCAAAGAAAGTTAGCACATGCAAGACCAGGGATCAAGCTCACGCGACCAGCAGACAGTGCCGTCAAGGCGTGGCTTTGGGGGTTATTCAGCCGCCGCCAGATGGCGGACCGTTACGAGGTGCGGGATCCAGCACGGGAAAGTAACGTCGGGTCCCGTGTCCGGAGTGCTGCCCTAAATGCCCCGGTTTGCGGAGCATGTCAGGTCGGCAAGCGCAACGCTTAGGCGGAGACTCTGCACTGCGCGGAAAGATCAGGCCACCGTCGATGCCAGCATCAGCCGAGACCCTGTGGAATGGACATGTGAAGAGTGACTGGTGGCCACGATGTAAAGGCCCTTACGAGTCGCGACTGCACAGATCGGCGGCCGACTACATCGAAGGCATCATCGCCCTGCGTTGCGCCAAGGCCAGCAGTCAATAGGAAGCCACCTGCCGCCACCGGAACAACCAGACGCCAGCCGCCTGACTAGCCCCTCACCAAAGATGATCTTCAGCCCCTACAAAACTGTCACGCACCCCACTCGGCCCGCGGTCATACCCCGGCACTAAAATTCAGCCCCGGAACGCCACTCCTGCGAAGGCCAGCGCCAGCCATCAAGCCCAATGAAGATCAGGGTTAAATGCTGGTTACTTATGGTTTAATCACGATATGGCGTTCCACCCTAAGGACGAATGGCCGTCTACCCTCGATGTCCCCGCCCTCATGACCGATGGTTGGGCTCCTGCTCCCTTCCGCGAATTTGTCGTCAAGGTTCACAGCCGATGCGACTTGTCGTGTGACTACTGCTACATATATGAAATGGCCGATCAGTCGTGGCGGCGTCAACCCAGGCGAATGTCGCTGGATATAGCCCACCGGACGGCATCGCGCATCGCTGAACACGCCCTGCACCACGAGCTCCCCGAAATCGTATTGACCCTCCATGGCGGGGAACCACTGCTCGCCGGCCATGATCTCATCTGGAATCTGGTGACGGAGACGCGAAAGAGGGCAGGTCCCGAGGTTCATGTGCACGCGCGAGTGCAGACCAATGCAGTGGGACTCGATGAGCCCTATCTACAATTGTTCTGTGAGCTTGGCGTCCGGATAGGCATCAGCCTCGACGGCGCCGCCGAGGCTCATGACCGGCACCGCAGATTCGCCAGTGGCCGGGGCAGCTACAAGGCGGTGCGCGCAGGTCTGGAAGGGCTACGCCAAGACCAGTACCGGCACCTGTTCGGCGGACTGCTATGCACGGTCGACTTGCGCAACGAGCCGGTCGCCACCTACGAGGCGCTTGCCGCGTTCGATCCGCCCAGGATCGACTTCTTGCTGCCACACGGCACCTGGGACTCGCCGCCGCCCGGTCGAAGCCCCGATCAGGCGCAGACACCCTACGGCGACTGGCTGATTACGGTGTTTAACCGGTGGTACCCAGATCCCGTGACCGGGGTCAGGCTGTTCGAGGACATCATCCGGCTGATCCTCGGCGAGGCTACTTCCGGAGAGGCGGTCGGCTTGTCGCCAGCGAGATTGGTGGTCATAGAGACCGACGGCTCGATCGAGCAAGTCGACTCGCTCAAGGCTACTTATGACGGAGCCGCTACGACGGGTCTGCACGTGAATGACGATCCGCTCGATTCCGCGCTGTCGCTGCCTGCCGTGGTGGCACGTCAGCTCGGCTTGATGGCCCTGGCGCCGCAGTGCCGCGCGTGCCCGGTCCACCGCGTCTGCGGCGGCGGCCTTTATGTGCACCGCTATCGATCAGGCACCGGATTCCTCAATCCCTCGGTCTACTGTCCTGACCTCATGCACCTCATCCGCCACATCTACCAGGTCGTGCAAACCGACATCAGAACGCGACTGTTGAGGAGGCACAATGCTGCCACGTTATCGTCTCCCCCGTAATGCCTTCGGAGCCCTGGCGGCCGGCGGCGGCGGGGTTGACGGGGTGCGGCAACTGGTCGCGGCCGAGTACAGCAAGAACCTGACCTTGATTCGCGGTGTCCTGGCGGCCGCGGAGGGCGGCGATCAGTATAAACTCGCCCGCACGGGTTATGACTTGTTGGCTGCCGCGTGGCGTGGGAATCGCACGGCGGCCGAGGCCGTGATCTCGTATCCGGCGGTCGGCGCGTGGGCGCGCAGGACCATCCAGGCGTGCCGCGCTGGCCTGGCACCACCGGGAACAGAGCCCGCCGGATTGCGGACCGTCGCGGCGGCGGCGGCGATCCGCGCGGGGTTGCGGGCCGATATCGAGGTGACGGCGATCGGCGGACAGGTCAGCTTGCCGTCGCTTGGCGCCGCCATTGTCCGAGATTCCGCTGTCGTGGTCCGCACTGACGGCAGGCGCGCGGTCGTAGGAGAAATCGAGGTCCCGGCGTATCCCTATCGGGAAGCACCGGGATGGCTGGGAGTGCACCGGGTTCGGGTCGGCTCGCTTGATGTCATCATCGATGACCTCGATCCGTTCAGGATGCCGGACGCGCAGGGCCTGCTGCCGCGCCAGGCAAGCGACTGGGACGGTGCGCTTCGGCAGACGTGGGCGCTGCTCGAGCGGCATCACCCGACCGTCGCCGCTGAGATGGCCGCGGCGATATCGGTCATCGTGCCGTTGTCAGGTCCCGCAGCGGGTTCGGCGAGCACGACGTCTCCGGATGCTTTCGGTGCCGTTGGGATGTCGCTCCCCAGTGATGCCGTTCAGGGTGCGGAGATGCTCACGCATGAGCTTCAGCACGTCAAACTTGATGCCTTGCTCGATATCGTCACCCTAGTATTGCCCGATGACGGCCGCAGCTACTACGCGCCTTGGCGTGACGACCCCCGGCCGCTGCGCGGCCTACTTCAGGGGACGTATGCGTTCCTGGGCGTGTCAGGATTCTGGGGGCGGCAGCGACTGGTTGCCGGCAGCGGGCAACGAGCGGACGTCATGTATGCGAGGTGGCGCGCCGCGGATGCGTTTGCGATCGAGACGCTCAGATCCACTGCGCGGCTTACGAGCGCCGGCACGGAATTCGTCAACGGCATGGCGCACACGCTCGCTGACTTGCTTGCCGATCCTGTTGCGGCCGAAGCGGAGGCGGAGGCTCGGAGAGTCGCACAAGACCACCTCGCCCGGTGGCAGTCAGCGAACGGATCCATCGCGTTCAACGAGCCGCAGCGCTAAAACGGCGGGGGGTCGAAGTCGATGTCGAGCCGGCGGCCGTCCGCGGCGGCAACGGAGTCGGGATGTGCGGCGCCGAGCACTCTCTCATAGCGCAGGATCGTGTCGGCGTACAAGGATTCGGCTTCGGCGATCGCGCCTTCCGCTCTGCGATCGATGACGAGGTTGACGGCGCAGCTCAAACTCAGCGGATGGTCCTTGCCGAGCAGTTGAGTCAATCTCGTCAAAGTATCTTCGCCGAGCGCGCGCGCTGGGCCGTTGTCTCCGAGTAGCGCCAGGTCGCTGCCCAGATTGATGGCTACCGCGAGCGTATAGAAGTGATTACGCCCGAGCTTGGCGTCCAGGGCGGCGAGCACTGTCTCGTTGAGACGCCGCGCATCCGCCGGGTCACCTGTGGCGCGGCGGAGTAGTGCCAAATTTCCTGTGCACCCAAGGACGTACGGATGATCGAGGTCGTAGATACCGGGGTAACGGGAAACTGCGTCCGTTGCCAGCGTGAGCGCGTCGTCGAGTAGGTCGCTCACGCGGAGGGCATTGCTCAGATTGATGGCCGCCGCCATCGTTTGGGGCGCGTTTTCACCAAAGCGCTTTGTGGATTGCTCGAAAATATCTCGGGCCAGCTGCAAGGCTTGGTCCCGTGTCGACCCTATTCGGCGTAGTGCGATCGAAAGGCCCACGGCGGCCCGCAGCGTTGCGAAGTGATCGGCTCCCAGGCGTTCCGTGCCATAATCCCAGGCCTCCTCTCCGACGTCCCGCGCTTCTGTGTACCTGCCCTGCATCCGGATCACCCACGCGAGCGTGTACCAGGAGATCAGCACCTCGGTGGCCGACACGCCCGTACTCGCTTCACTCTGCAGCCGGAGAGCTCGCTGGGACAACTCGCCGGCTCTCTGGTAGTTGCTGTTCAGGCCGTAGTCGCGGGCGAGGTTGCTGAGCGTTCGCAGGGTCTCGGGAGTTGTCGGCCCGAAGACCTCCTCATTAAGCCTGTATGTCTCTTCATCTAGTTTGAGCGCGTCGGCAAAGTCACCGCGTGATCGCAGGTCGCCTGCGAATCCGTTCCGCAGCACCAGCGTCAGCTGATCGCTGTCTCCGAGCGCGACAGTCGCGACTTCCAGCGTCTCCTGCTGGTACTGGAAGGCCTCCGGGAATCGTCCGAGTTGGCGGAGAACATCGCCGTGGTGGCGCCGGGCCGAGAGCACGGCGGGGTCATCCGGGCCGGAGTCCGCCGTCCACCGCTTGATGAAGTTCTCTGTCAGTGTCAAGCAGGAGGCGAGGTCGCCGGAAAGGTAGAGGTAGCGCATCATACTCGTGGCGAACGCGCGCACCGCCGGATCGCGCGAGCTTGCCATCGCCGTCGGTTCCGCCGTCACGTGCGGTAGCAGCTCCTGGTAGCGCCACCATTGCCGGTCATCGGCGGGGTCCAGCGGCGCCGCGGCAGAGATGATCGCGTGTACGTCACTGCGGTAGAGTGCCTGCTCCTGCTCGGTCAACTCATCGCGCATCAGCGCCTGGACAAGCCGGTGGACCGAGATTGCCCGCCCGCCGATCGTCACAAGCGCATAGCGGCCGAGTTCGCGGATGGCGCGGGCCAGCAGGATGCTGTCGGCCATAAGGTCGCTCACGCGCGTGCCGGTGGCTTGCGACCCGCGACGGAACACGTCCCGCGGGATCGGGTCCGGTCCGAAGAAGGCGCAGCAACGCAGCAATTCCTGCGCCTGCGGTAGCTGATCGCGGACCTTCTTCACCGAAATGGTCCAGGCGGCGTGGACCGACAGAGGGTATTCCGCCGACCTGCCCTCGGCCATGATCTTCCCGATCTGCTCGTCGAGCAGGCCGATGTACTCCTCGACAGGCATGCCGCTCTCAGCTAGCATCGCACCCGCCTGGTCGAGCGCCAGCGGAAGATCACCGAGCCTTTCTGCCAGCAGGTTAGCCTCAGAATCGGACACCTGGGCAGGCGCTCGCTTGCCGATGAACTCCCTGCTCTCGGACCGGGTGAAGACGTCCACCTCCACGGTCTGAGCCGTCGCTTGCCATGCGGGATTCCGTGAGGTGATCAGGACGTCGCCGGGACCGCTAGGAATGTACTCGCGGAAATCGACCGGCTGGTCGGCGTTGTCGAAGATCAGAAGCCAACGGCTGTACGGCTGGCCGCGACGTAGGGCGTCCAGGGCCGCTGCCGCTGCCCCCTCAATGCCGGCGGCCTGGGCGGTTTCCAACCCGAGTCGCCCGGCAAGAGCTGCCAGCGAGGACCGTACCAACGGCAGTTGCTCAGACGGGATCCACCAAACGACGTCGTAAGCGGTGCGATACCGGAACGCGTACTCGACGGCAATGGCCGTCTTCCCTACGCCGCCCAGCCCGCGCAGCGCGGCCGGCTGCTCCGGGACTACCGCCTTGACATTGCTTGATCGACTTTGACGCAGACGCTCGAGAATCTCCTTGCGACCGGTGAAATTCTTGTTGCGCGGCGGTATGTCTCCCCAGACAGCGGGTGCGGTACCCTGCACGGCCCCATCAGCTTCCGTCATAGCACGTATCGTACGCGGACTTGCTCAATTCAGGCAGGCCCCGCTTTCAGGTCAGCAATTAGTGGGTGCGCTGATGCCGGAGCAACTGATGGTAGCGGAGATTCCTTCCGGACAAGAACCATAGCTCGGACACCGTTGCCACACCTGACGGGCATCTGTAACGTCTTAGTTAGAGAATTCGGTCGAGGAGGGACATGGACGACAACGTTGCTGACGGCCTGCTACCAGACCTTCGTGGCTTGGACATTTCAAGCCTGCTAGCCGACGATGCCGATTCCAGCATGGAATCGGCGCTGGACCGGATACTTCTGTGCGGCGTTGGAATCTACAACGACTTCGGCAATTGTATCGGCTAGTCCCGGTAATCACATCGCGCGACTGCATCCGGGAGGCCGGTATGCTTGGGTTGCCGTGCCGACTCCCCTATGTCGCCAGCATCTGGGTAGGGCCGACGTGATGAGCGTACGCGGAGGTTCGCCGTACCCAGGACCGCGGCCCTTCCGGCGGACCGATAGCGATCGGTTCTACGGACGCGCCCGCGAGGCTGTCGTGCTCGCCGAGTGGTGGCGACACAACCGTCTGACGCTCGTAGCCGGGCAGGCTGGCAGCGGCAAGACCTCTCTGCTGCAGGCAGGGATTCTCCCTGCGCTTGAACGTGAAGAAGCGCGGCTGACCGTTCTGCCGATCGGCCGGCTCTCATACGGGGCCACGTTCCCCTCGGCCGCGCTACCTGAGCACAACCCGTACACACTTGGGCTGCTACGGTCCTGGTCGCCAGGAGAAAAGGCAACGAGGCTAGCCGATCTAACCCTTTTCGAATACGTTAAGCGCATCAGTTCGGACGGCATCATTCTCGCCGCGATCGACCATGTCGACGAACTGCTCGCCGAGTCAGGCCAGCGCCGGGCGCACCGGCGGGAATTCCTCGCAGAGCTCGCCGACGCGCTCTTGCGTGAGTCGCGCCTGCATTTGCTGGTCGTCGGCCGAAACGAAGCGATCGACGCGGTGGCCGAAGCGCTCGGCGCGGGGGCCAGACATGAAGTCACGGCCCTTACCGCGTCGGCCGCGTTTGAGGCAGTATCGAAGCCGCTGATTGGTACGAGCAGGATTTTCGCCGACGGAGCCGCCGAGATGCTCGTCGCGGACCTCCAGACAACCCGCATCGTCGACAGCGAGGGAACGGGACGTTACCTGGTCGACGATAAGGTCGAACCCGCGCTGCTCCAGGTCGCCTGCGCCCAGGTGTGGGAGGCGCTTCAGGCCAGCGTCCGCAACATCTCCGTGCGCGATATTCGCGGGTACGGGGACATCGATGACGCGCTCGGGGCTCACTACGGTATGGTCATCGCCCGGGTCGCGGGTGATCATAAACTTCCGGCGAAGCGACTCAAATCATGGTTGCTGAAAAATTTCGTAACAGAATTCGGTACTCTTGGTAGAGCGTACGAAGGTACTACTAACACGGCGGGCATGCCCAACGAGGTGGCGCGGGCGCTGGAGGATAACCATCTTCTTGTCGCCAGACCACAGTCCGGAGCGCGTTGGTATGAGCTGATCAGTGACCGCTTGATCGAACCGTTGCGCCAGGTCGGCGACATGCGCGCGGCTGGCATCGAGGCGGACGGCCATCTGCGGGCGGCCGAGCACGCACTTACTATTGGTGACTTGTACCTTGCCGGACAGCACGCCACTGAAATAGTGAACACGCCAGGAACCTCGTTGCGATTCCGTGCGGATGCGTATTCCCTCCTCGGGAACGTTGCATACGAAGGCGACAAGCCACAGGACGCCGAGGCACACTACAGAGAGGCGGCCCAATCGTACGGCGCGGTCGGGGACAGCAGGACAGTCGCCTATGAGCTGACTGCTATCGGGCGACTGCTCGTGACGCAGGGGCGTGCGGCAGAAGCGGCAGACGAACTCCACGCCGCGCTGGCACGGGTTCCCGGTGACCTAGGGGTGCAGACGGAACTGGCGCGGGCACTGTGGGAGGACGACAAGGGACTGGCGGCGGTCGGGATACTCAATGAGGTGCTGCGGGTTGACGGCGGCAACAAAGCGGCCTTGCGCGCCCGCGGCGAAATCCTGGCGTATCTCGGTGAGGCAAGTGAAGCGATGCGGGACCTCGACCGGGTAACAATGCAGGGGCAGCCATCGGTTCGCGCGGCGCGCGGGCTAGCCCTGGCTGAGCTCGGCGAGCAGCGGGCGGCGCGGAAGGAAATCGAGGACGCTGTCGCCGAAGGCCGTCACAACGGACCGGTGTTGCTCTACGCCGCGCGCGTCTTTGCACTCACCGGCGACGACAGAGCGGCGGCCGAACACGCTCGGCTGGCAGCCGGTGCCACCGATCCCCCGCTCTCGCCCAGGCACCGCGAGGTTGCGTGGCACCTCGTCGCCGACGGCCGCTGAGAGCGTCAGAAGCGGTTTCTGCCACCGGGCTGGCTTCTCATGGCCTCCAAGGTGAACTCATTGACACAGTTGTCAAACTCGGAAAAGTCGGGTGGGCGTTTCGGGTTCTCCTCGGCCTTAACGGCAAGCCGCGACGCCACCCTTGCGAGCTGCATCGCGAGGCCTCCCAGCGGCTGCGGAACAAGCAATGCGACACTCACCGCGCATACCTCAGTAGCCGCAGCGTGCTGCCGGACAAGCTCGAGCCGCGGTGCCAGCTGATTCCCCTGATACGCATGATTATTAGCGATCTGTGTTCGCAGCTCTCCAGCTGTCCGCAGCAGCGAAACGCAGGCATCCCGCTTCCCCGACTCGAACTGCTCGCGTTCCAGACGCCTTGCCTGCCGACCGCTTTGAATGACTGCAGCGGCTTGAGGGATAGTCGCGCCGAGCACGGTAAACACTCCCGTAACAACGGCTACAGAGACAGTAGTTATGTCGACCACTTACATCCTTCCCTGCGGGCATTGCGGTCAATTACTATTCGTTACACTATGAGATAGTATTCGGCGAACAGCGCGTGATGTTATTTCTGGTAGCTCGGGCACCGGAGCGTGAGCCGTTCCCTACCTGTGCCAGTCGAATATTGAGCTATGTAGCCTGAGCTGGGGTTGCGCGGCGTGGTGATATTCCTTGATCACCCCGCGACAACGGTTTTCGGCGTATGGATCGCAGGTCGATCACATCACGGACTGGCTGCGTCTCGAACTTTGTTTAACCTGTTTTGTTTTCCGGGGTCTTTGAGTGTCCCGGCTCGTTTGGCGGTCTTGCCGACGTCGCGGAGGCGGCGCGGACGGGCCTGCGCGGCGCCATGGTCGGCGAACTCCGCGCCGCGGGCGACAGCTCGGTCCCGTAGACCTGCCGCAGGTGGTGGATGATGTCCCGGTTCGACATCCCGTGCGCGTAAAGGTTGATCACCATGTCATCGAGACCGCCGGCGACCCGCCCGGCCCGCTTGGGGACCAGCACCGGCTCGAACGAGCCGGCCCGGTCCCGGGGTACCTGCAGCGGCACCGGCCCGACCCCGGTCTGCGCCGTCTTGGCGATGTTTCCGTTGCGGGCGTTGCCGCCCGAAGCCCCGCCCCGGCCGCCCTTCTCATACCCCAGGTGGGCGGTGAGCTCGGACTCCAGCGCCCGCTCCAGCACCGCCCGGACCAGCTCGCCGAGCATCGACCCCTCGCCGGTCAGCCGCAGGCCCCGGCCTGGTCGCGGGACCGTTCCAGCAGCCGGTCGTCCATCAGCTCCCGCAGCGGCCGCCTCGCCGCCTCCGGCACCGCGCCGGCCGCCGCATCCGCGCCACCCGCCGCAGCCGCCATGTCCCCACTGGTCACACACTTCATGATCGTTCTTCCCCCGAAGAACCGGGCATACCGTGCCCCTGAATCGATTACCCTAAGTAACTCCCTTACACACCTGAGGAAATACCTCCCAGCGCATACGCGCTTCGAGGCAGGATTCCGGGCTGCCGCCGACCGCTATATGTCCTTCGTGCCGAGTTCCGTGGGCGGCACGGCGCACGGACGGGTACGGACGGCGGGGGTGGCAGCGGTTACACTGACCGTCCGTCCGGCTCCTTGGCCGCTGACCTGCGATTTCAGGTGCTTACTCAGTCGCCGGTTCCCCCGTCCTTGTTTCCTCGGCCGTGATCAGGGGAGGTTCCGTCTGTGTATGTGGTCTTCGGCCGTCCCGTCAGTTCTGCGTGGTCTGCACGAGGCTGATCGAGAGGGACGCGGACTAGCATAGGCGGGCCGCTGCCCCCTTTGGAGTTGAAATTCACCGTATCAGCAAGGCGGCCATAAACACCCAATCGCCGGGGCAGAACCGCGGCCGGGTCTTATCCAGCTGCTGCCCCCAGCACAGTGATCTGATGACGCAAAGCCAGGATATCAACGTCCTTGCCCCGGTCGCTCAGCAGAACAAGCCGCAGTAACGCGAGCACGTTCGTTGCACTCAGATAGGCCGGTCGGAGCAGCACAGCCGACCATCATGCAGCAGCGAGCGGACCTCCGGAGAGCAGCCAGCTCATCAGGCCTCCGCTGAAACCGAATAGCCACCCTATCCGGACGCGTAAGATTTCACGACAGATAACGTTATCAACCAGGCAAACGTAAAAGAATGCGGCACTAATTACGAGTACTGGACGCCTCGCCAGTGCGATAGGTCCCCGAAATTTCGGCCTTTCGGATAATTGATGGTGTAGCGATGGCAAACATCAAAAGAATCACCGTAATTCCGCATAGCACGAATACGGCGATTTGCGCCCGAAGGAATTGCATTAGCATGCCGCCAATCACTGGCCCGAGTGCACACGCACTCAAAATAGCGAGGCGTTGGAAGCTGATCATCCGAGCAAGCATTCTCTCATTGAAGTACCGTATGAGATGAGTTCCAATTTCGATATTTCCCAGGGCGCCCGTCAGGCTCATCACGCCCATTACGATCGCTATCCGTGCTGGCGAATGCGCGCCGCCCGCGGCCAAGAACGTGAATGCCGCGACCCACGCAATCATCTGAATCAGAAGTAGGGAAGCTTTGGCGGGTCCGGGCAATCGCGGAGCGATGAGCGAACCAATCACTCCGCCGACGCCAGATGCCGCAAGTACAAGTCCGACGGTTGCCGGTGAAAGCCTGTTCTCGTGAGCCTCGGCGAGAAACACCATTATGAGCGCCTGGCCGACCAGCGTCGTACCGAATTTCAGCGTTATTGCGGCACGGACGTAACTATCGTGCCAGCCGAGCTTTAGGCCGTCACGAATATCGCTTGTCAGCCGTTGCTGTGGCGTGCGCCTCGTAGCGGTTGGGGTCGCTCGCTTGCTCCTGAGGAAAATGATGGACAGTATCGATACGACAAACGTGAACGAATCGGTCACGAATGGCAAGGCATGCGCTAGGCTGAAAAGGAACGCGCCGAGCGGCCTTCCCGCCAGTACGACCATATGGGTACGAGCTTCAAGCTGTGTTTGCGCTGACGATGCTTGCTCCGGTGGAACGATAGACCGGATGCATCGCTGATCTGCGAGCGTAGAAAATACTTCGAGCACTCCTTCGGCGACGACCGCGATGATCAATGCCGCCATGCTCGGCCTTCCGTGTATGAGCGACAATGCGAGCGCCGCAACAACTGCGCCTCTGCCGCATTCGCTCAGGAGAACGGTGCGCCATGGGTCGAGGCGATCGACCAAGGCACCAGCGGGAATGTAACCAATAATACCAGGGACGGTCGCCGCGAAGGCGACCACGCCAGCGGCGAGAGGCGACCCGGTCACGTAGAGAGCAAGCAGCGGACACGCTATTATCGTAATGCGACTGCCGACCATTGAAACGTATGAACCGAGCATAAAAAACCAAAAGGCCCGCGGCGCTCGTCTTCGGTTCTGGCCGTCAGCAACTCGGCCGTGAGTGTTTTCAACAGAAGTGCCAGTCATCTCAATCCGAGGTAGAGTGCTTATAATTAAAGGTCGGCCGTCCGACCGTAATCGAACGACACGGATCGTAACCTACCCGATCCGAAGAGGCTACTGAGTGTCCATTCACGGGGTGTCGGGACTTGGACTCAGCTGATGGCGGGTAGCGGTAGCCAGGGCTTTCCCTCGATGACGGCGTGGATGGCGTCGAGTGCGGTGACTCCATGGGCAGCGGCGGAGTCCAGGTAGCTGTGGAGCCGACACCACTGGGCGACCGTCGCGAGCGAACGCCAGCAGCCCGAGACCGCCTGATGGCGTTTGGCGGCCTTCGTTCCGCGCTCGCTGGCGTTATTCGTCCAGTCCACGGCGAAGTCGCGGGTGAATAGGAAGACCTGTTCCTGTAGTCCCGCAGCCAGGTCCCGAGGCTGTAGCCGGGGTGGTTGCCGGTGTCCCAGTCTCGGAGCCTCTGGTAGCCGATGTAGCCATCGGTCATCAGGTTCTCGGTGAAGGCGGCGGGGGCGCTGCCCTTGTGGCGGGAATCCAGGGCCAACCTGAGCCGCAGCTGTCCGTCCTGGGTCGTGACGATCAGCACGTGCGGCGCCCCAGCGGCGGTCTTTCCGTCCTTCTCCTCCGGGTCCGCCTCGTCCACATCCGGTTCCGGGGCCGGGACAGGAGTCTTGTCCAGCACGTTCACCGGGTTCTCGTCGGCAGCCAGCACGTCTTCCGCAGCCAGCGCGGCGGTCATCGCGTCATCGAACCCGGCCCCTTTCAGCCGCGCGTTCACGCCGGCGGCGGCCTTGTCTACCCGGCGCGCGGAGACGTCCTCGCCAGTCAGCATGCCGATGAGCTGCGCGGACCGTTCCGCTGGCACGTTCTCGTAACAGGACAGGAGCACCGCGCCCGCGTGCAGGCCCGGCGGCGGTTCCGCGAACGCCACCGCCCCGCAGCCGCCGCACTTCAGGCCTGGCAGTGGGTACTCCCTCGCCTTCCGGAGAATCTCAACGTCGATGACCCGCGACCACCGTGACTCCACGGACTCTGCGCCGTCGAGGGAAGCCCTGTACTCCGCCCACGGATCCGCCGTCTGCATGTCGTCCGGATCCGGGTTCCGCTTCGGGCCTTTCCCCTGTTGATCGGGCTGGCCACCCCGTTTCCGGTCCTTGCAGCGCTCCCGCTCGGACTGCTGCCTGGCCTCGTGTCCCTCTTTCGCCCCGATCCGCTCCTTTGAGCTCGGCGTCCCTGAATCGGTACTGTCCATCCCCAGACGCCGCTCTAGCTCCGCGAGCTGCAACTCCAGCCTGCGGCGCATCTCACGCTCGGCCTCCATCGCAGCCCGCAGGCCCCCGATCTCCGCGGTCTTCGCCGCCACCACGGACCTCAGCCGCACGTTGGCAGCACGAAGCTCCGCAGCGTCATCGGGCACCGGCTCGTCGGGCACGCGCCGCAGGGTCCCACACCCGCGGCCACCCGGCAAATAGACCAGCGCAGAAACCAGCGAGCCGCAGCACAGCTAAAAGAAACCATGCACTACGGCGAAAGTGACATGTAGTGCAGAGTTTCCA
>Ga0102924_1000892_pt1 | contig 35799 bp, 28 predicted proteins | sample PaiPotPPM11metaG_FD_80116 | JGI IMG/M metagenome (GOLD analysis project Ga0102924, IMG submission 80116) | Iron sulfur acid spring bacterial and archeal communities from Banff, Canada, to study Microbial Dark Matter (Phase II) - Paint Pots PPM... ...
ATTTGCGCGCGCCTGCCGACCCACGGCGACAGTGCCGCCACGACGAGCTGTGGGACTACGATACAGGCCGCGATGATCACCGTCGCCCAATGCGCCGAGCGCATCGTCACGGCGCTCCCGACCAGCGGCAGCATGGCGGAATTGGCGAGGTGAAACAGCAACAGACAGCCAGCGAAGGTCAGGAGCGGCCGGTTGTGCATGAGCGCGCCGGGCTTGACTGGATGTTGCACACTTTTGGGCTTGTCGGCCTTTTGGCGTGGCGGCGCGCCATGCGCCCGCTCGGGATCGATCTCGGCCGGTGCGATCATGCGCAATGCCAAAAGCGCCGGTCCGAGCAGCAGCACGGTGACGATGAACACCGCGCGCGCGGACAGCAGATAGCCGCATGCACCCATCGCCGCCGCCGCCAGGCCGTTACCTACGGATGCAAAGCGGGCGTTGCGGCCAAGCCGTTCGCCGATCGCCGCATGCCCGACGAGCCCGAGGCTAATCGCGGCCATGGCCGGGCCGAGCACGCAGCTTGCGAGCGCGTGCAGTATGGAAGCCGACAGCACCATGGGAAAGATCGGCAGCGCCGCGTATCCAAGCGCGCTGACGCAGATGGCCGCAATGGCAATCGCGCCGACCAGGCGCTCCGAGCGTGCGGCATCGACCAGCGCACCGCCCGGCATCTGTCCGATCAACGACACGAATCCGGCGGCCGAGAGGACGAGGCCGATATCGATCTGCGTCCAGTGCTGCGCGGTGAGATAAACAGAGACGAACGGCCCGAAGCCGGTCTGCACATCGGCGACGAAGAAGATGAACCAATCAAGCCCGCGCAGGCTCCTCCGCGAGGGCCGCAATGGCGGTTCGCCGCGCTCCGGCTGTTCGGGCGGCGTGCCATGCCCGCTTGGCTTTGCGCCGTGCAGATCCGGCCGGTCGCTCGCGCGGCGCGATGGGATTGCGGGCAGTGTCCCTCTCCATCGTTTACAGTTGGAGCATGATCCGTTGCGAAAACCGGCGACGACTTTTCGGGATCATGCTCGCTATTCGGGGAGCGGCTCGAGCTTGCCGAGCGCACCGAGGACGACGACCGGCTTGCCCTCCTGATATTCGGGCGCGGCTTTCACTTGGTCGCGGGCCAGTTCGAGCGTGATGTACGCGTTGGGCTTTCCCGGCGAAGGAAAATGCAGCGCGTTCCAGTCCACGGCGATCTTGCGGCTGCCGACGCCAAGGAAGCCGCCGAAATCGATAATCGCAGCGCGCACCTGGCCCTTGGGGTCCACCAGCACGTCCACGATCCGGCCCATATTCTCGTTGGTTGCGCTGCGGACCTCGCGGCCGAGGATGCCCTCGACCTCGTGCTTGTTGAGTACGGTGAGTTCCGGAGTGGTCTGCGGCGCGGCGGGCGGCGCGGCCGACGGCTTCGCCGTCCCGGAAGAGGTGCCACTCTCCGCAAGCGCCATGCTCGCGGCGACGACCAGCGCAAGCAGCAGCGTTGCCGCCCCCGCGACTGCCGTTCCCGCAGTTCGCTGATCCCCGCGCATGACCGCCTCCGGCAATGATGATGATGAAGTTCCCGCCTCACTAAGCGCAGCGAGGTCCCGCTGGTTCCACGCGGGTTTGCGCCGCAGATTGTGGCGTTCACGACGAAAAAACGACCGAAACTTGGATATTTCCGCTGATCCGGGGTGTATCGAGTGAAACGGTGTCGCGATGGCGCCGTACCCGCAGGTCGACACTGGAAGAGCCGAGCTGCAGGTTGCGCAGGATCACCTCGTCAAGAAATGGCGGCAGCTGCGGATTGCACAGCCGGATTTCGTTCTTGAATGGATCGAATTGCAACCCGAGCGAAGCTTCCAAGAGCGTGAACGGCGTGGCGCTGGCCCAGGCCTGCGGCGCGCAGGCGACGGGATAAAGCGTCGGCCCATGGCCGCGCTGGCGGCGCAAACCGCAGAACAGCTCCGGCAGTCGCCGCAGGTCCATATAGGTGCCGGCCCAGAATAATCCCTCGAACAGGCTGGCGATCGCCTGCTTTTGCGCATAGCGCGCCAAACCGAGCGCGATGAGCGCGTTATCGTGCGGCCAGACCGATCCATTGTGATACGACATCGGATTGTAGCGGGCTTCGCTTGTCGCAACGGTGCGGATGCCCCAGCCGGAGAAAAAGTGCGGCTGCAGCAGGCCGGCGGCGACGCGCGCCGCGCGGTCGGGCGCGGCAATGCCGGTGAACAGCACCTGCCCGGCATTCGACGTGCGCACCCGGCACGGATTTTTGTCGCCGTCGAGCGCCAGCGCATAGGTTTCGATCTCCGGGCACCAGAATGCAGCCTCGAAACGTTCGGCGAGTTTTTGCGCTTGTTCGTCGAGATTTTGCGCGACGGCATCGTGCCCCAGCCGCCGCGCGCAGCACGCCGCCATGCGCTTGGCGGCGTAGACATAGCCTTGCACTTCTGCAAGCGCGATCTCGCCCTCGGCAAGGCGTCCATCGGCATGAAAAATCGCATCGTGCGAATCCTTCCAGCCCTGATTGGCAAGACCCTGCTCGCTCTCGCGCTTATATTCGACGAAGCCGTCGCCGTCGGCATCGCCCGGACCGTCGATCCAGCCCAAAGCCGCCTCGATGTTGGGCCACAAAGCGGCGACGGTATCGCTGTCGCCGGTGCGTTCCAGATAGAGGCCTGCGAGCAGGACAAACAACGGGGTGGCATCGACGCTGCCGTAATACAATCCGAACGGCACCTCGTGCAGCGCCGCCATTTCGCCGCCGCGCATCTCGTGCAGGATTTTTCCCGGCTGAGCGTCGGCACTCGGATCGGTTTTTTTTGCCTGGTAGGCGGCGAGCCGGCGCAACACGCCTTGCGCGACCACGGGGCTCCACCACAGCATCTGCAGCGCCGTGATCAGCCCGTCGCGCCCGAACGTCGTCGAAAACCACGGGATGCCCGCGTAAGGGTAGGGACCTTGCGGCGTATCGGTCATCAGAATCGAGAGATCGGCGGCCGATCGACACAGCATTTCATTGAAACGAGCATTCGAAGTCTCGACCGATGTGCGGTTGCGCGTCGTCTCGCGCAACTCGCGGCGCGACGCAATAAGACTGCGCAAAAACGGCGACGGACGCGACCGCGTCGGATCGCAGCTGACCGCGAGAAAAATCGACCGCATCTCTCTGGGATTAAGGCGCAGGTCGTAGATCGCACTGTCAACCGTCAGCCGCTGCGGCGGCGGGTCGAAGGTCAGCGTGGTGCGCCGCAGCTTGGCGTCGAGCCCGTGATAGCTGAGCACGACTTCGTCGTTGCCGCGCAGTTTTGCCGTCGCGCTGCCGCGCCGTTCGCGGTGCGATCCGCGCACCTCGAACAGATCGGCAAAATCGTTTTCGAACAGGACCGAGAGCTGCAAGTCGATCGCCCGGTCGCCGTAATTGCGCGCGCGCAGCCGTTGATAGGCGGTCCCGCGCCAGAGAAAGACCGTGCGCAAAATGTGCACGCTGTCCTTCTCCAGGAGGATGCGCTGGTCCGCGACGAGATCGGGATTGGTCAGATCGACGAACAGCGCCGAGTTGTCGTCGCGCAGGTTGGAGCCGAGCAAGAGCGGCGGCGTGCCGTTCACCAGCACTTCGAGCCGCGATAGGTACCGGGTGTCGAGATGGAACAATCCGGCGGACCGGCCCGGTGCGGCGGCGATATCGCCCCGGCTATCGAGGACGACGAAAGTGTTGCCGTATTTGAGGGTGCGTGGAGGCTGCCCGAGCGCCTGCGTCGCGGTGATGTAGAACGGGCCTTCGGACGGCGCCGCGATAGGAATTGCCTGCGCGGCGCTTTTGTGAGGGTTCATCGCCTTCCGCTTCGTCGTTCGTTTGCCTGGCTGTCGGGTTCGATCGGACACTTCGACGCCGAAGAGCATCCCACGTCAGGCCGGTGCCATGATTCCAGTCGCCTGTCCACGCCGGCCATTCGGTCGAAGCCGCCGCAGATCGTGCGTCGCTTACGGCCTCGCGCCCTGGTGGATGACATCGACGACGCGCATCGTGATCGGGTCGACGACCACGACATCGTCCTCCACCATGGCGTATTTGAGGACGCCGGTCCCGGCGGTCCCGACCGCTGCCTGATCGGGCAGGTCGCGCAACGCCACCGACGGCGGGACCGGTGCACCAATCGCCGCCGCCATCCCGCGGCTGGAGCTGCGCACGCGTTGCTGCACCACGGCGTTGTAGATCGCGTTTCTCTGCACGACAGTGAGCGCCAGCTTCTGCGTCACCGCTCCGTTCGGCCCCACGGCTTCGTCCGGTCCGGCGGTCTGGGCCGACGCGCCGCAGCCGACGAAAAGGACTGCGCAAACGATTAATGACGGAAGGCGAAGGTTCATGGTCATGGGGATGCTCCTCTGGTGAGCAAACGCGTGAGCCGCGAGTTAGGTCCCCATGGCGCCTTATTTTGCACTGCACGCGAGATTTGGAAGTTGAACTCGCGCGGTTTGCTTTAGCGGGTGCCCCCAAAGGGGGTTGCGACCATTAGCGCCGCTCGTGCCGCACCAATTGATCTCGCAAAAGCCAGGCAAATGTTCTAGTTTTGCAGCAAAGACGACATAATCTCCCTAGGGGCGGAAACCATGACAAGCGCACCTACGATAGCGGAACCCGGTACGCTGGCAGCGCCGGCGACACGTTGGACGCAGCTCATCTTCGGCATTATCTGCATGGTGCTGATCGCCAATCTGCAATACGCTTGGACGCTTTTCGTCAATCCGATCCACCAAGCGCATAGTGAGTGGACGCTCGCAGCGATCCAGTTCGCGTTCGCCGTCTTCGTCGCGCTGGAGACGTGGCTCACGCCGATCGAAGGTTGGATCGTCGACACGCTCAGCACTCGGCTCGGACCCAAGCTGATGGTCGCCTTCGGCGGCATCATGGTGGCGCTCGGCTGGATCGTAAACGCACACGCGCAAACGCTGAACATGCTTTATCTCGGCGCCGTGTTTGCCGGCACCGGAGGCGGCGCGGTTTACGCGACCTGCGTCGGTCAAGCCGTGAAATGGTTCCCGGACCGGCGCGGCCTTGCAGTCGGTCTCACGGCGGCGGGTTACGGCGCCGGCGCGGCTTTGACCGTGGTTCCCATTCGCGCGGTGATCGCCTCGAGCGGTTATGAAGCAGCTTTCTTCTGGTTCGGCTTAATCCAAGGCGGAGTCATTTTCCTCCTCGCGTGGCTCCTGCGGGCGCCCGATCCGGGCGAACTGTCCGGCGTCGCTGCGCCGAAGGTCGTACAGAGTGCGCGAAGCTACTCGCCGTGGGAGATTCTGGGCACGCCGGTGTTCTGGGTGCTCTACATCATGTTCATCATGGTGGCGGCCTCCGGACTCATGGCGACGGCGCAGATTGCACCGATCGCCAAGGACTTCGGCATCGGCAATGCGATTGTGTTCTTCGGCGCCACGACGCTGAGCGCGGCGCTGATTATCGACAATATCTGCAACGGCGCGGCGCGGCCGCTGTTCGGCTGGATTTCCGACTATATCGGCCGCGAATACACCATGGCGATCGCCTTCGCCCTGGGCGGCATCGCCTATTGGCTGTTGGGGAGCATGGGCCATGCCCCCTGGGCATTCGTGCTGTTTGCGGCGCTGATCTTCCTGACCTGGGGCGAAATCTTCAGCCTGTTCCCCTCCACCTGCACGGATAGCTTCGGGCCGAAGTTCGCCACGGTGAACCTCAGTCTTTTGTACACGGCCAAAGGCGCGTCCGCGTTCCTGGTTCCGGTTGCCAATATCATCAAATCCCATACCGGGAGCTGGCACATGGTCTTTGTCGCCACCGCGATCATGAACTTCGTGGTTGTGGCACTCGCCCTGTTCGTGCTCAAGCCGCTGCGGAGCAAGTTGCTGGTGAAGGGCTGACGGCCCGGACCCGGCGGCCCAAGGGCCGTGTGGGGTTTTGCAAGCGTCTAAACAGCACCGGGACCGGCTCTGCCGATCCCGGTCGGTTTTGGCCACCCCAAAAAAATGCCGCTCGGATTGCAAGCGCGCTTGCACGGGCCTCCGTATCTGGAATAATGTATACCAGAATGACTTCAAGCCTTTCCATGCTGCGTCGGGCGGGCGCGGAGCTTGAATCCGCAGAGCTAGCGGAGCGGCGGCTGGCCGTCGATCCGCTGGCCACTTCGGCTAGCTTCAAACGGCAAGCCTACGCTGCGCTCAAGAACGCCATCGCGGCGATGGACGTGTACGGCAGCCGTGCCGAGATCAGGCTCGACGAGCGGCGGCTCGCGGCCGATTTCGGCATAAGCCGCACGCCCGTGCGCGAGGCCATGGCGCAGCTCGAGCGCGAGGGCTTTGTGCGCTCGGAGCCGCGTCGCGGCGTCTACGTGGTACGCAAGACCCGGCGCGAGGTGATCGAGCTGATCGCCGCCTGGGCCGCGCTCGAAAGCATGGCGGCGCGGCTCATTACCGAGATTGCGACCGATGAGGAGATCGCCTCGCTGCGCCGAATGTTCGCGACCTTCCACAATGGCGAGCTTCGCGCGCATCTCGACGAATATTCCGACGTCAACATCGAATTCCACCAAACGATCATCCGCTTGAGCCGCAACGATGCGCTGATCGATCTGGCCGAGAACCTGTTTACGCACATGCGAATGATCCGGCGCAAGACGATCGGCGAACAGGATCGCGCCGACCGCTCGATCCGCGACCACATGCACATCATCGAAGCGCTGGAGGCCCGCGACACGCTGCGCGCGGAGACGCTCGTGCGCGATCACGCGCTCGGTCTCGCGGAACACGTGGCGAAATACGCCGATTATCTGGAGTGAGCGAGATGCCGTACTTCTTCTTCAAGCTGATCGCGCCGCGGCCGAACTTCGCAATGGACATGAACCCCGAAGAGAAAGCGTTGATGGGCGAGCACGTACAGTACTGGAAGACCAAGCTCGCCAACAGCGAAGTCGTCGCGTTTGGACCCGTCATCGATCCAAAAGGCCCATACGGCGTTGGCATTGTATCGGCGGCCGACGAAAGGGCGGCGCGCGCATTTTCGGACGCCGATCCGGCGATCAAATCGCAGCGCGGTTTCGTGTGCGAGATTTATCCAATGCATGCGGTTACACGCGATACCACAACACCGTCTCCGTAATGGGAGGATTCCATGGCTGATGCAGCGGTAAAAGAGAAGCACGAAGATGCAAATGCAGCCGCAGCAGAGCGGGAGCTGACGGATGGCTTTCACCTCGTCATCGATGCGCTCAAGCTCAACGGCATCAACACGATCTACAACGTGCCTGGCATCCCGATCACGGACTTGGGCCGCATGGCCCAGGCCGCAGGCATGCGCGTCATCTCGTTCCGGCATGAGCAGAACGCCGGCAATGCCGCTGCAATCGCCGGCTTCCTGACCAAAAAGCCCGGCATCTGCCTGACGGTGTCGGCTCCCGGCTTTCTCAACGGTCTCACGGCGCTGGCCAACGCCACGACCAACTGCTTTCCGATGATCCTGATCTCAGGCTCGTCCGAGCGTGAGATCGTCGACTTGCAGCAGGGCGACTATGAAGAGATGGACCAGCTCGCCGTCGCCAAACCGCTGTGCAAGGCGGCCTTCCGCGTACTGCATGCCGCGGACATCGGCATCGGCGTAGCGCGCGCGATCCGCGCAGCCGTTTCCGGCCGTCCGGGCGGCGTCTATCTCGATCTGCCGGCCAAACTTTTCTCTCAAGTCATGGACGCCGAGACCGGCGCCAAATCGCTCGTCAAGGTCATCGACCCCGCACCGGCCCAGCTTCCCGCTCCGGCCGCTGTCAGGCGCGCGCTCGACGTCCTCAAGGGTGCCAAGCGCCCCCTGATCATTCTCGGCAAAGGCGCGGCCTACGCGCAGGCCGATGAGGCGATCCGCGCCCTGGTCGAAAAGAGCGGCATTCCGTTCCTGCCGATGAGCATGGCCAAGGGCCTCTTGCCCGACACGCATCCGCAGTGCGCCGGCGCGGCGCGCTCGACCGTGCTGAAAGATGCCGATGTCGTCCTGCTGATCGGCGCCCGCCTCAATTGGCTTCTGTCGCACGGCAAGGGCAAGACCTGGGGTGAGCCTCACTCGAAGAAGTTCATCCAGATCGACATCGAGCCCAAGGAGATGGACAGCAACGTTGAGATCGTCGCTCCGCTGGTCGGCGATATCGGCTCTTGCGTGTCGGCGCTTCTTGAAGGCATTGACGGCAAGTGGCCGGCCCCGCCCGCTGACTGGACCGGCGCCGTCAAGGCGAAAAAGGAAGAAAACATCGCCAAGATGGCGCCGCGGCTGATGAAAAATTCGGCGCCGATGGATTTTCACAGCGCGCTTGGCGCACTGCGCGCCATCATCAAAGAGCGGCCCGATGCCATCCTCGTCAACGAGGGCGCCAACACGCTCGATCTCGCGCGCGGCGTCATCGACATGTATCGACCGCGCAAACGCCTGGACGTCGGCACCTGGGGCGTCATGGGCATCGGCATGGGCTATGCGATCGCTGCCGCTATTGAGACCGGCAAACCCGTGCTCGCGGTGGAAGGCGACAGCGCCTTTGGTTTCTCCGGCATGGAAGTGGAAACGATCTGCCGGTACGGCCTGCCAGTCTGCACCGTCGTCTTCAACAACAACGGCATTTATCGCGGGACCAACGTCAATCCCACTGGCGGTTCGGACCCCGCGACAACCGTCTTCGTCAAGGACGCGCGTTACGACAAGATGATGGAAGCATTCGGCGGTGTTGGCGTCCATGTGACGACGCCGGACGAGCTGAGCCGCGCCGTGAACGAGGCCATGAATTCCGGCAAGCCGACCCTCGTCAACGCGGTGATCGACCCGGCGGCCGGCAGCGAGAGCGGCAACATCGGCAAGCTCAACCCGCAAAGCGTGGTTCGCAAGAAGTAAATTGGCCAGTTGTGGGAGCAGAGGATGGCAATGCGAAAGAAAGCAGCCAAAGCAAAAAACAAAACGGCAGCAAAGAAGTCCGCTAAGAAGGTCGTGAGACTCAAGGCAAAGAAGCCGGCGAAGAAGGCCGCCGCAAGCAACGGCCTGCCGCGTCCGTCGTCCAAGCCTTGGGGCCAGGCGGGGCGGGCGCTCGAAGACGTGAAAATCCTCGACTTTACCCACGTGCAGTCGGGTCCGACCTGCACGCAGCTCCTCGCCTATATGGGCGCCGATGTGATCAAGGTGGAGCGGCCGGGCATCGGCGACTTCACCCGCGGCCAGTTGCGCGACGTGAAGGGCGCCGACAGCCTCTACTTCACCATGCTCAACGGCTCAAAGCGCTCGATCACGATCGATTCGAAGCATCCCAAGGGCAAGGAACTCCTCGAACGCCTGGTGAAGCTGTGCGACGTGCTGGTGGAGAATTTCGCGCCGGGCGCGCTCGACCGCATGGGCCTTACTTGGGAGCACATCCACGAGCTCAATCCGCGCATGATCGTGGCGTCCGTGAAGGGCTTTGGTCCCGGCCCCTACGAGGAGTGCAAGGTTTACGAGAACGTGGCGCAATGCGCCGGCGGGTCGGCCTCGACCACCGGCTTCCGCGACGGCCCGCCGCTCGTCACCGGCGCGCAGATCGGCGATAGCGGCACCGGCTTGCACCTCGCGCTCGGCATCGTCAGCGCGCTGTACCAGCGTCTCCGCACCGGCCGCGGCCAGAAAGTCCTGTGCGCCATGCAGGACGGCGTCCTCAATCTCGCGCGCGTAAAATTGCGCGACCAGCAGCGGCTCAAACACGGTCCGCTTACCGAATACAGCCAGTACGGCGAGGGCATTCCGTTCGGCAAGGCGACGCCGCGCGCCGGCAACGATTCCGGCGGCGGCCAGCCCGGCTGGATTCTCAAATGCAAAGGCTGGGAGAGCGATCCCGACGCCTACATCTATTTCATCACGCAGGCGCCGGTCTGGGGCGCGATCTGCGACCTCATCGGCAAGCCGGAATGGAAGACCGATTCGGATTTCGCCACGCCGCCGGCGCGGCTGCCGCGGCTGCGCCAGATTTTCGATACGATCGAGCAGTGGACCATGACCAAGACCAAGTTCGAGGTCATGGAAATCTGCAACAAGCATGACATTCCGGTCGGCCCGATTCTTTCCATGAAGGAGATCGCCGAGGAGCCGTCGCTGCGCGCAACCGGCACCGTGGTCGAAGTCGATCATCCGACGCGCGGCAAGTATCTGACGGTGGGCAACCCGATCAAACTGTCGGATTCGCCCGCCGCCGTGCGCCGCTCGCCGCTTCTCGGCGAGCACACCGAGGAAATCTTGCGCAAGGTGCTTAGGCTTTCGGAGAAAGAAGTGGCTGAGATCAGGGTTTCTGGCGCGATCACCGCACCGGAGAAGCCGGCGAAGGCGGCGGCGGCGTAGATTACTCCTCCCTCTCCCCACTGCGTGGGGAGAGGGTTGGGGGGAGGGGGCCTTTCCGCCCGGCCGCGAATTTCGGAGACGCTCAGAATCGCGGAGAGGCCCCCTCAACCTCGTTCGCGTCGCTCGCTCGACCTCTCCCCGCACGCGGGGAGAGGTGAAGAAAATGGGAGAGGTTTCGAAAAATGCGTATCGTCGTTCACGGCCAGCAGGCGTTCGGCAAGGCGGTGCTCGAAGCGCTGATCAAGCGCGGCGAGAACGTGGTCGCCGCCTACGTGGCGCCGGAGAAAGAGGGCGCCAAGGCCGATCCGCTGAAAGAGGCGGCGCTCGCGGCAAAGCTTCCGGTCTATCAGCCGCCGTCCTACCGCAAAGCGGAAGTGTGGCAGGAATTCCGCGCGCTCAAACCGGACCTGCAGGTGATGGCCTTCGTCACGCTGTTCGTCCCGGAGGAATTTTTGCATATCCCGACCCAGGGCTCGATCCAGTACCACCCCTCGCTGTTGCCGGCCTATCGCGGCCCGAGCGCCATCAACTGGCCGATCGTCAAGGGCGAGACCGAAACCGGGCTGTCTATTTTCTGGCCGGATAACGGGCTCGACACCGGCGACGTGCTCCTGCAGAAGAAAACGCCGATCGGCCAGACCGACACACTCGGCTCGGTCTATTTCGACCGGCTGTTCCCCATGGGCGTCGAAGCAATGCTGGAAGCGGTCGATCTGGTGAAGGCCGGCAAGGCGCCGCGCATCAAACAGGATGAAGCCAAGGCCACATACGAAGGCCGCTGCGGTCCCGACAATGCGCATATCGATTGGGGTCGGCCCTGGCAGGAGATCGATCGCCTCATTCGCGGCTGCAATCCGGCGCCCGGAGCATGGTCCAAACTCGGCGACAAGACGGTGAAAATCTTCGACGCCAAGCCGCTGCCGGCCAAGGATCCGAAAGGCATCGCCGGCAAGATGGGCGAGATCGTCGCCGTCGAGGGCGATGGCATTTTGGTCGTGTGCGCCGACGGGCGCTTCAAAGTCACGCGCGTGCAGGCCGAAGGCCCCAAGCTCGCCGCGAACGAATTTGCTAAACATGCCGGGCTCAACACAGGTATGAGGTTTTCATGACTCCGCCCCCCGCTACCGCGGCGAAGGCTCCCGCCGTCGCCGCGCAACACGTTCATCCGAAATCCGATATCGAAATCTCGCAAGCCGCCAAGAAGCGGCCGATCGCCGACATCGCGCGCGAGAGGCTCGGCATCGGTCCCGAAAATCTCGAGCCGTTCGGCCATTACAAGGCCAAGGTGTCGATGGACTTCGTGAAATCGCTGCAAGGCAGGCCCAACGGCAAGCTCATTCTGGTGAGCGCCATCAATCCGACGCCGGCGGGCGAGGGGAAGACCACCACGACGGTAGGCCTGACCGACGCCCTCAATTACATCGGCAAGAAGGCGATGTTGTGCATCCGCGAGCCGTCGCTCGGCCCGTCGTTCGGCATGAAGGGCGGCGCCGCCGGCGGCGGCTATGCGCAAGTCGTGCCGATGGAGGACATCAACCTTCACTTCACCGGCGACTTCCATGCCATCACCTCGGCAAACAATCTGCTCGCCGCACTGCTCGACAATCACATCTATTGGGGCAATGTGCTCGGCATCGATGCGCGACGCGTAGCGTGGCGCCGTGTGCTCGACATGAACGATCGCGCGCTGCGCTCGATCGTGAACTCGCTCGGCGGCGCCGCCAACGGTTTTCCGCGCGAGGACGGCTTCGACATCACGGTCGCCTCCGAAGTTATGGCGGTCTTCTGCCTGGCGCGCGACGTCGACGACCTGAAAAAGCGTCTCGGCAATATCGTCGTGGCCTATACGCGCGACCGCAAGCCGGTGCGCGCCGCCGACCTCAAGGCGCATGGCGCCATGACCGTGCTGCTCAAGGAGGCGCTGGCGCCCAATCTGGTGCAGACGCTCGAAGGCGCGCCGGCCTTCATCCATGGCGGCCCGTTCGCCAACATCGCGCACGGCTGCAATTCCGTGCTGGCGACCACCACCGCGCTCAAGCTTGCCGACTATGTCGTGACGGAGGCCGGCTTTGGCGCCGATCTAGGCGCCGAGAAATTCATGGACATCAAGTGCCGCAAGACCGGCATCGCGCCGGATTGCGCTGTTCTGGTGGCCACGATCCGCGCGCTGAAGATGCACGGCGGCGTCAAGAAGGAGGACCTCAAGCACGAAAATCTGAAGGCGCTCGAAGCCGGCATGGCCAATCTGCAGCGCCACGTCGAAAACGTGCGAAAATTCGGCATCGTGCCGGTGATTTCGATCAATCGTTTCTCCGCCGACAGCGAGGCCGAGATCAAGCTGGTCGAGGACAAGTGCAAGGCGATCGGCGTCGACGCCTTGATGGCCGACCATTGGGCGATGGGCGGGGAAGGCGCGGCCGATGTCGCGCGGGCGGTCGTAAAGATCGCCGAGAGCGGCCGCAGCAAGCTCAAATACCTTTACCCCGACGACATGCCGCTCATCGAGAAAATCCGGACCATCGCCAGGGAAATTTATCGCGCCAAGGATATCGAAGTGGAAAAGTCCGCGCGCGATCAGCTCGCCGCGTTCGAGGCGATGGGCTGCGGCAAGTTCCCGATCTGCATGGCCAAGACGCAGTACAGCTTCACGACCAATCCCGATGCGAAGGGAGCGCCTTCCGATCACATCATCAAAGTGCGCGAAGTGCGGCTCTCGGCAGGCGCGGAGTTCGTGGTGGCGATCTGTGGGGAGATTCTAACCATGCCAGGCCTGCCCAAAGTGCCGGCGGCGGATTCGATCGACGTGGGGCCGGATGGCCGCATCGTCGGGTTGTTCTGAGAGTCATTGCGACGAGCGAAGCGACGAAGCAATTCCCCCACCCTAACCCTGCCCCGCAAGAAAAGGAGAGAACGATGTTGAAATTCTACTACAGTGGCGCGCCGAACCCGACCAAAGTCGCGCTGTTCCTCGAAGAGGCCGGCCTGTCCTACGACGCCATCCCGGTCGATACCCGCAAGGGAGAACAGCACAAGCCGGAATTTCTGGCGATCAATCCGAACGCAAAGCTGCCCGCGATTGTCGACGGCGACGTCACCGTGTTCGACTCAAGCGCGATCCTGCTCTACCTCGCCGAGAAGACCGGCAAATTTCTGCCGGCGAAGAGCGACAAGGCGCGCGGCGAATTGCTGTCGTGGATGTTCTTCGTGTCCTCGGGCGTCGGCCCGTATTTCGGCCAGGCGGTGCACTTCCGCAATTACGCGCCGGAGAAACTTCCCTACGCCATCAACCGCTACGTCTTCGAGGCGCAGCGCCACGCCGGCATTCTCGATGCGCGCCTTGGCAAGCACAAATACATGCTGGGCGAGGCCTACACCATCGTCGACATGAACGTGTGGGGCTGGGCGCGCATGCTGCCGAACGTGATCGGCGAGGGCGCTTGGGACAAGTGCAAGAACGTCAAGCGGCTGATTGACGAGATCAACGCGCGTCCCGCCGCGCAGAAGGCCGCAGCGCTGAAGGACCGTCACAAGTTCAAGACCGAGATGGACCAGGAAGCGCTTTACGCCATGTTCCCGCATCTGAAGGAAAAGGTGGCGTAGCGCCAAAACACGAATTAAAAAACGGCGCGGCGTTGCGGCCGCGCCGTTTGTATTCCGGCCGGTGAAGCCGTTACTGGAACAGCTTCATCGCATTGATGAGCGTCAGTATCACGCCGAGCGTCAGCGGGATGCCGACCCACGCCCAAGCGAGCACGAGATGCAGCGTGGTCGTGCCGTTCTGATTTTCGTCTGCCATGATTTTTCCTCCTTAGGCCAATCGTTCCTAAGCGCCTGCCGGTTCGCCGGCGGCGTCGACGGCCATCTGGCCCATGACGGATTCGTGTTCGGGCTTCATGTGGAAGCGGTGATGCACCGCCTTGATCAGGGCGTTGCAGATGAAGCCGATCACGAACAGTCCCGCCATGATGTACATGGTGAGGTCGTAGGCGTGCGCCTTCGCCACGCCATGGGTGACGTCATACTGGCGAATGTAGTTCACCAGCACCGGTCCGAAGATGCCGGCCATCGACCAGGCGGTGATGAGCAGGCCGTGGATGGCGCCGACATAGCGGGTGCCGAACATGTCCCTCAGGTAGGCCGGCACGGTGGCAAAGCCGCCGCCATACATGCTGATGATCACCAGGAAGCACAGCACGAAGCCGACGACGCTGCCGATCGAACCCGTATAGGGAATGGTGGCGTAGAGCAGGCAGCCGAGCACCATGAACACGAAGTAGGTGTTCTTGCGCCCGATATAGTCCGACGTGGACGCCCAGAAGAAGCGACCGCCCATGTTGAACAGGCTCATCAGCCCGACAAAGCCGGCCGCCGCCACCACGGAGACTTTGCCCGGGAACATTTCCTGCGCCATGGTCGAAGCTTGGCCGAGCACGCCGATCCCGGCGGTCACGTTGATGCACAGCACCAGCCAGATCAGCCAGAACTGCGGCGTCTTCAGCGCGTCGTAGACGTAGACGTCGTTCCTGGTGATCAGCTTCGTCGCCTCCGTCGGCGGCGTATAGCCGGCCGGCTTCCAGCCCGGTGACGGTACGCGCACGATGAAGGCGCCGACCATCATGAAGACGAAGTAGATCGCCCCGAGCACGATAAAGGTCTCACCCACGCCGACGTGACTTGGCGTCGAGAATTTGCTCATCAGCCAGACCGAAAGCGGCGCGGCGATGAAGGCGGCGCCGCCGAAGCCCATGATGGCCATGCCGGTCGCCATGCCCGGCCGATCGGGGAACCATTTGATCAGCGTCGAGACCGGGGAGATGTAGCCGATGCCCAATCCGCAGCCGCCGACCAGGCCGTAGCCGAAATAGACCACCCAGATGTTGTGGATATAGACGCCGAAGGCGGCGATGAGGAAGCCGATGGACCAGCACAAAGCCGCGGTGAACATCGCCCGGCGCGGGCCGCCTTCCTCGACCCAGCGGCCGAAGATCGCGGCCGAGAAGCCGAGCACGAAGATGCCGATCGAGAAGATCCAGCCCAGCTCCGGAATGTTCCAGTCGGTCGGCGCCGATTTCGAGATGCCGATCAGCTTGGTCATCGGCAGGTTGAACACGCTGAATGCATAGGCCTGGCCGATGCACAGGTGGATGCACAAGGCCGCGGGCGGCACCATCCAGCGGCTGAAGCCGGGCCCGGCAATTGTGTGGCTACGATCGAGAAAGCTCATCGCGCGGTCCTCCTTGATTTTCCCCAGTCGCTTGTTTCCGCAGGCTTCTTATGAAGGCTTATTCGGCGACTAACTTAGCCTTCGCAACGCCGTTTCAAGCGCGACGGCGCGGACAGGCATTGCCTAAAAATCTCCTATAGCGTGAAGCGAATAGCAAGTTCGACCATAGTTAAGGGCTGCGTTAGGCCCGGCATCTCATGCCGGCAAACTCCGGCCGGAATGGGATCATTCCCTCTCACGGCATCAACGAAGAACAATTCCACTGCGCCTCAAAGCGGTCCGGCATCGTCGTTCTGGCGATAAAAAATATTTATTTTCAACATGTTATGATCGACCATGGCCTGCCGAAATCGATCGAGCTTTGGCCTGAGGCACAGTACGCACAACGCCTGGAGTTGGCCGCAGCGCACGATGAGGTCAAGTGTCGCAGCCAGGCACCGTGTCAAGGCACCGTGTTGATGGCCGCCCGGCGTACTAAGTCCAGTTCCAATTGGCGTTTCTGCGTCTTAAAAGAGGACGATGAGCCTGACCGAGCCGCCGCCAACCTCCTCACCCGACCAGCATGGGCGAACCGGCCGCCGCCGGCCGCCGCGCACGCCGAAGGGCCGTCAGGTCGACCCGCAGGCGCTTACGGAAGTGCGCGCGCTGCTTGGCGAACGCGAACGGCGGCGCGATCTGCTCATCGAGCATCTGCATCTGATCCAGGACCGCTACGGATATCTTTCGGCTGCGCATCTCGCTGCGCTGGCGCAGGAGATGCGACTGGCGCTCACCGAGGTCTACGAGGTGGCGACGTTTTACGCTCATTTCGATGTCGTGAAGGAAGGCGATACGCCGCCGCCGCCGGTCACCGTGCGCGTGTGCGATTCGCTGTCCTGCGCGCTCCTTGGCGCCGAGCGGCTGCTTGACGAGTTGCCGAAAGCACTCGGCGCTAACGTGCGCGTAGTACGGGCGCCGTGCATGGGCGCCTGCGACCGCGCGCCAGTCTGCGCCGTTGGCCATGTGCAGATCGTGCAGGCCGATGCAGCGCGCGTTGCGGCGGCCGTAGCCAAGCCCGTGCATGCGCATGTCTATCCCACACCGTCTCCGTTCGACGCCTATGTGCGCGGGGGCGGCTATGAGTTGCTTAAGGCTTGCACCGGCGGCGCGCGCACTCGCGACGACATTATCAAGCTTGTCAGCGATGCCGGGCTGCGCGGCCTCGGCGGCGCCGGCTTCCCGACCGGACGCAAATGGTCGCTGGTGCGCGCCGAGCCGGCGCCGCGCCTGTTCGCGGTCAATGCCGACGAGGGCGAGCCGGGCACGTTCAAGGACCGCTACTATCTCGAACGCGATCCGCATCGCTTCATCGAGGGCATGCTGATCGCGGCGTGGATCGTCGAGGCCGCCGACACCTACCTCTATGTCCGCGACGAATATCCGGAAGTGCGGCTGTTGCTCGTCGACGAGATCGCCAAGGTCGAAAACGCGGGCCTTTCCAAGCATACCAAGATCCATCTGCGCCGCGGCGCCGGCGCCTATATCTGCGGCGAAGAATCCGCGATGATCGAATCGATCGAGGGCAAGCGCGGCCTGCCGCGCCATCGCCCGCCCTACGTGGCCCAGGTCGGCCTGTTCGGCCGCCCGACGCTCGAACAGAACGTCGAGACGCTCTACTGGGTGCGCGACATCGTCGAGAAGGGCGCCGCGTGGTTCACCTCGCAGGGCCGCCACGACCGCAAGGGTTTTCGCAGCTTCTCGGTCTCGGGGCGCGTCAAGAATCCCGGCGTCAAGCTCGCCCCTGCGGGCGTCACCGCCCGGGAGCTGATCGAGGAGTTCTGCGGCGGCATGGCGGAGGGCCACGCGTTCAAGGCCTATCTGCCCGGCGGCGCCTCGGGCGGCATCCTGCCGGCATCCATGGCCGACATCCCGCTCGACTTCGGCACGCTGGAGAAGCACGGCTGCTTCGTCGGGTCGCATGCGGTTGTGATCCTGTCCGACAAGGACGACATGAAAGCGGTGGCTCTCAACCTGATCAAATTCTTCGAGGACGAGAGCTGTGGGCAGTGCACGCCCTGCCGGGTGGGCACCGAAAAGGCCGCGCAGCTTATGGCCAATGGGCCGTGGGACGCCGCCCTCCTTGACGAACTTTCGGCGCTGATGCGCGACGCCTCGATCTGCGGCCTCGGCCAGGCGGCGCCAAATCCTTTGCTTTGTGTGCTAAAATACTTTCCAGACGAACTAAAGAAGCCGCTGGGACATTGGTGACCGAAAGGTTTGCTCGATGAGCGACGCGAACGCGCAAAAACCCAAGACTTTCACCATCGACGACCGCGAAATCGACATCCGCGAAGGCGAAACCATATTTCGGGCCGCTGAACGGCTGGGCATCGAGCTGCCCCACCTGTGCTATTCGCCGCAGCCCGGCTACCGGCCGGACGGCAATTGCCGGGTCTGCATGGTCGAGATCGAGGGCGAGCGCGTGCTGGCGGCAAGCTGCATCCGCACGCCCTCGCCCGGCATGAAGGTCAAGACGCAGACCGACCGCGCCAAGACCGCCCGCCGCATGGTCGCCGAGCTTTTGGTCACGGATCAGCCGGATCAGGCGCATGCGCACGATCCCGCGTCCGAGCTGTGGCAGATCGTCACCAGCATGCAGCTCAAGCAGGGCCGCTTGCCGCGCCGGAATTCGCCGGCGCCCGACCGCAGCCATCCGGCGATGGCGGTCAATCTCGACGCCTGCATCCATTGCAATCTCTGCATCCGCGCCTGCCGCGAAGTCCAGGTCAACGACGTCATCGGCATGGCGGGCCGCGGCCACGGCGAAAAGATCGTGTTCGACTTCGACGATCCGATGGGCGCTTCGACCTGCGTCGCCTGCGGCGAATGCGTGCAGGCCTGCCCGACCGGCGCGCTGATGCCGGCGACGCTGGTGGACGAGAACAATGTCTTTACCGGCAAGGCCGACCGCAAGGTCGACAGCGTGTGCCCGTATTGCGGCGTCGGTTGTCAGCTCACCTATCACATCAAGAACGACAAGCTCCTCTACGTCACCGGCAAGAACGGACCGGCCAACGAGAACCGGTTGTGCGTGAAGGGCCGCTTCGGCTTCGACTACGTCAGCAATCCGGAACGGCTCTTAAAGCCGATGATTCGCAAAGACGGCGTGCGGAAGATTCCACACGAGCAGATCGACCCGGCGCATCCGTGGACGCATTTCCGCGAGGCCACATGGGACGAAGCGCTCGACCGCGCCGCCGCGGGCATGAAGAAAATCCGCGACCGCGATGGATCGAGGGCTCTCGCCGGCTTCGGCTCCGCCAAGGGCTCCAACGAAGAGGCCTATCTGTTTCAGAAGCTGGTGCGCACCGGGTTCGGCACCAACAATGTCGATCACTGCACCCGGCTGTGCCACGCCTCCTCGGTGGCCGCATTGATGGAAGGGATCGGCTCCGGCGCGGTGTCGGCCACGTTCAATGAATGCAAGAATTCCGAGGTGATTTTCGTTATCGGCGCCAACCCGACCGAAAATCATCCGGTCGCAGCGACCTTCTTCAAGCAGGCGACAAAACGCGGCGCCACTTTGATCGTCGCCGACCCGCGCGGCCAGGCGCTCAAACGCCACGCCACGCACATGCTGCAGTTCCGCCCCGGCACCGACGTGGCGCTACTCAACGGCATGCTCAACACCATCGTGTCGGAGAAACTCTACGACCAGCAGTACATTCAGACCTATGTCGAGGGCTTTAAGCCCTTTGCCGAAAGCATCAAGGATTACACGCCCGAAGAAATGGCGCCGATCTGCGGCATTGAGGCCGACCTTATTCGCACCGTAGCGCGCAAATTCGCGCGCGCGAAATCGGCGATTATTTTTTGGGGCATGGGCATCTCGCAGCACACCCACGGCACCGACAATGCCCGCTGCCTGATCGCGCTGTCGCTGATCACCGGCCAGATCGGCCGGCCGGGCACCGGGCTGCATCCGCTGCGCGGCCAGAACAACGTACAGGGCGCCTCCGACGCCGGCCTCGTCCCGATGTTCTTTCCCGACTACAAGTCGGTCGAGGATGCGCAAATCCGCGCGCGCTTCGAGGACGCCTGGGGCACCAAGCTCGACCCCAAGAAGGGCCTCACCGTCGTCGAGATCATGGACGCGGTCCACGCCGACGTGATCAAGGGCATGTACATCATGGGCGAGAATCCCGCGATGTCCGACCCGGACCTCAATCACGCGCGCGAGGCGCTCGCGCACCTCGAGCATCTGGTGGTGCAGGATCTTTTTCTCACCGAAACCGCGGTCTATGCCGACGTGATCCTGCCGGCCTCGGCGTGGCCGGAAAAGGACGGCACTGTCACCAACACCAACCGCCAGGTGCAGATGGGACGCCAGGCGCTGCCGCTGCCTGGCGACACGCGACACGACTGGTGGCTCATTCAGGAAATCGGCCGCCGTATCGGCCTGCCGTGGAATTACAAGGGGCCGCACGAGATCTACACCGAGATGGCGTCGCTGATGCCCTCGCTCGACAATATTTCCTGGGAGCGCGTGCAACGCGAGAGCGCCGTCACCTATCCGGCCGATGCGCCCGACCAACCGGGCCACGATGTCGTCTTTGAAAAAGGCTTTCCGCGCCCGGGCGGCTTCGGCAAGCTGGTCGCCGCCAAGCTGCAGCCGCCGGACGAGACGCCGAGCGCGGAATATCCGTTCATCCTCACCACCGGACGCCAGCTCGAACATTGGCACACCGGCGCGATGACCCGCCGCGCCACGACGCTCGATGCGCTCGAGCCGGGCGCAGTGGCTTCGGTGTCGCGCGGCACCATCGCGAAGCTTGGCATCAAGCCCGGCGACATGATTCGCGTCGCCACGCGCCGCGGCACCGTCGAGCTTGCCGCCCGGCAGGACGACGCCATTCCCGACGGCGTCGTGTTCATTCCGTTTGCCTTTGTCGAGGCGGCGGCAAATCTTTTGACCAATCCGGCGCTCGATCCGTTCGGCAAAATCCCGGAATTCAAATATTGCGCGGCACGGGTGGAGGCGATCGACCCGGCGGCACGAGTCGCGGCGGAGTAAATCCGTAGGGCGGGCAAGGACGCATAGCGCCATGCCCGCGCGGCGCTGACCATGGACGACCGCGATCCCCGCGATGAGATCGAGCGCCTCGAAGCGCAGATCGACGAACTTGCCGCTAGGCTCGAAAGCTGCCGCAAGTTCATTCTCGTCGCCCGTATTGGCATAGTAGCCGGCGCTATTCTCCTGGCCGCGATCCTGCTCGGCGCCATCTCGTTCGATCCGCGGCTGTTGCTGGCGGCAATCACGGCGTTGCTCGCCGGCATCGTTGTCTGGGGTTCGAACGACTCAACCGCGAAAGAGACGGCGAAGGAATTGGCGGCGGCCGAGGCGGATCGGGCGGCGCTGATCGGAACGATCGATCTTCGTGTGGTCGCGGAGCGGCCGACGCTGCATTAAGGTGTATTGTCGGAGTATCGACTGCGAAATAGCGTTCGCAAAACATCGCGGAGGACGCGCCATGACCCAATCGTATGTGTTCGCCGGCGTCGGCGGCTATTACGGCGGTAACCAGGGCAATCTCGCCGGCGTGTTCCGCCGCGATTCCGAGGGCGCGGATTGGAAGCACGTCTTGACCGAGCGGCAGGCCTACACGGTGTTCGTGCACCCACGCGATCCGAACCTCGTTCTCGCCGGCACCGAGGATGGCGTCTATCGCAGCGCAGATCGAGGTGCGACGTTCAAGCGAGCCGATTTTCCCGACCGCGGCGTGCAAATCTGGTCGTTCTTGCCGGACCCCGCCGATCCCAGGCCTATGCTCGCCGGCGGCTCGCCGGCTTCGATCTATCGCAGCAAAGATGGCGGCGAGAGCTGGACTCGGCAAGCCGATCCGAAATTACCGGACCGCGGCAAGGCGCCATTCGCGGTCCGAGTCATGCGGTTTGCCCGGCACTCGAACCGGCCGAACGAAATTTATGCCGCGCTCGAAATCGGCGGTGTGATGCGTTCGACCGACGGCGGCGAAAGCTGGGACGATTCCAGCGGCCACCTGATCCGCCTGTCCGTCGAGGAGCCAAGGCTACGCAGCAAGATCGTCAGCGACACCGAAGCAGAGGGTATGCTCGACGGTCACGCGATCTGCATGAGCGCCGCCGACCCCGACGGCGTCATTCTTGCCGTGCGCATGGGGCTGTTCCGCAGCGACGATCAAGGCAAGACTTGGGAGGATTTGCGCGTGGACCGCTTCTCGCCGTTCACTTACGGGCGCGACATCAAGGTTTCGCCGCAGGACCCGAGAACGCTCTATGCGTGCCTGTCGGTCGCGGCCTCGTCGAAGGACGGCGCGCTCTACCGCAGCCAGGACATCGGCCGGAGCTGGCAGCGCTTCGACAAGGTCAAGCCGCACGGTACGCTGATGTCGGTCGGCTTGCATCAGGCCGACGCCAAGCAGGTCTATGTCGCCGCGCGCTACGGCGAGGTTTTCGGAACGGCCGACGGTGGCGAGAGCTGGCGCGAAATGCCGCTCCCGGCCGGCGTGCAGCACATTTACGCGCTGGCCTGCGGGTGATTACGATTTCTCGTCTCTGAAATACGGCTCGACCTTGCCGGTGAGCTTGATCGTCAGCGGATTGCCGTAGCGATCCTTGGCCTTGCCGGCGGGGACTCGAACCCAGCCTTCGCTGACGCAATATTCTTCGACGTTGGTCTTCTCGACGCCCTTAAAACGCACGCCGACGTCGCGCTTGAGTACCTCGGCATCGTAATAGCGGCTGCTGGGATCGTTGGACAGGCGATCGGGCGGGGTATCGGCCATGGCGCCTGTAGAATATGGACACACGCGCGAGCCGGCAACTCACGCCCCGGATTTCACGCCCCGGATTTCACCGGTGCTCAATCCGGGCTACACTTGCAATATGTCACGCGATACGAACGCTTCGCCAAAGGCGCCGATTGCCGGCGCTTCGCGCCATGACTGGACGCGTGCGGAAGTGTGCGCGCTGTTCGATCTGTCGTTCCCGGAACTGATGTTCCGCGCGCAGAGCGTCCATCGGCAAAATTTCGATCCGGCCGAGGTGCAGATTTCCACGCTGTTGTCGATCAAGACCGGCGGCTGCCCCGAGGATTGCGCCTATTGTCCGCAGAGCGCGCGCTACGACACCGGCGTGCGCGCCGAAAAGCTCATGGCGCTGGATGCGGTGCTCGCGGAGGCGCGCGCGGCGAAGGCGGCCGGCGCCAGCCGCTTCTGCATGGGCGCGGCCTGGCGCGAGCCGAAGGACCGCGACCTCGACAACGTCTGCGCCATGGTCAAGGCCGTCAGGGCGCTGGGGCTCGAGACCTGCGCGACGCTCGGCATGCTTAGCGCCGAGCAAGCGCGCCGGCTCAAGGCGTCGGGCCTCGACTATTACAACCACAATCTCGACACTTCGCCGGAATTTTACGAGAAGATCATCACCACGCGGACCTATCGGGACCGGCTCGAAACGCTGGAGCACGTGCGCGAAGCCGGCATCCATGTCTGCTGCGGCGGCATCGTCGGCATGGGCGAGACGCGCGAGGATCGCATCGGGATGATCGCCACGCTGGCGAGCCTGCCGGCGCATCCGGAATCGGTGCCGATCAACATGCTGGTGCGGGTCGCCGGCACGCCGCTTGCCGACGGGCAAGAACAAAAGCTCGACGCGCTCGAATTCGTGCGCACCGTCGCCGCCGCGCGCATCGCCATGCCGCGCTCGGTGGTGCGGCTCTCGGCCGGCCGCGAGGACATGAGCGAGGAAACGCAGGCGCTCTGCTTCCTCGCCGGCGCCAACTCGATTTTTTATGGGCCGAAGCTCCTCACCACGCCGAATCCCGGCCGTGACCGCGATCGGGATTTGATGGAGCGGTTGGGGCTGGGTCCGATGGAGCCGTTGTAGGGTGGGTTAGCGCCGCAGGCGCGTAACCCACCGGCTGCGGATCGGTGGGAGACAATCATGGCTCGTGTGGCCAAGCGCAAGGCGGATCACTGCCCGACCCATCCCGGCGCCTTGCTGCGGGAGGATGTGATTCCGGCGACCGGGCGGACCAAGGCCGAGATTGCGCAGTGTCTCGGCATTTCTCGTCAGCATCTCTACGACATTTTGCGCGAGCGCAAGCCGGTGTCTCCGCCCGTGGCGGTGCGGCTCGGCAAGTTGTTCGGCGACGGCGCCGGCGTCTGGGTGCGCATGCAGGCCGCTTACGATACGTGGCAGGCCGAGCGCAAAGAAGATGTAAGCAAAATACCGACGCTCCGCGCTAAGACGGCGTAGGGATTCGTTGTAGGATGGGTTGAGCGGCAGCAAAACCCATCATCTGAATCGCGGCCAAATCGATGGGTGTCGCAGCGCTCAACCCATCCTACGTCCTTGACCGCATACCGGTATTCGGTATAATGGATCGATGATCTAATCGTTTGGCGACAAACATACGGAGGCGCTGTTTCACGATGAGCGGGTCCGCCGATTTGAGGGGATCGCCCGCAGAGCCAAGCGTAAGCTCGAAGCGGTCAATGCAGCAAGCCGGCTGGACGATTTGACGATACCGCCCTTGAACCGGCTGGAGAAGCTCAAGGGCGACCTGAAGGATTTTCACTCGATCCGGATCAACGATCAATGGCGAGTGAACTTCAAATGGATCAATGGCGAGCCGCATGAGGTTCGGATCGTGGATTACCATTGAGGAGAAATGGCGATGGCGCAGAATGAATTTGCAGCGGTCACCCCCGGCGAAATGCTGAAGGACGAATTTCTTGCCGAGTATGGTCTGTCGCAGAACCAACTTGCGAAAGCGATCGGGATTTCGCCGAACCGGATTGCCGAGATCGTCAACAACCGGCGGCGCATCACCGCCGACACGGCGCTTCGGCTGAGCTTGTATTTTGGCAACCGCCCGGAGTTTTGGATGAATCTTCAAACCCATTACGATCTGAAATTAGCGCAGCGAAATCTCAAGCCCGCGGATGCCAAACGTATCAAGACGCATCGGGCCGCGTGAGCACGCGTCCTTACCGCCCCACACTTTACACCCCCGCCGCGCCGCCATCCGCCCGCGGATCGTGGGCGCCTTCGCAGGTGCCGTCGGCGCGCAGCAGCGCCGCGCCGGCATGGCCCATGACGTCGGAATAAGCGTCATCCAGAACCTCGATGTCGTGGCCGGCTGAGGCGAGCGCGTCGATGAGGTTGCCGGGAAAGCGCGGCTCTAGCCGCAGCGTCGTGCGCGAGGCGCCCCAGGTGCGCCCGAGAACCCAGCGCGGCCGCTCGATCGCTTCCGCGAGCGGCTGGCGGAACTGAATATGGCGCGTGAATAAAGCGGCTTGCGTCTGCGGCTGGCCGTCGCCGCCCATGCAGCCATAGGCCATGATGCGGCCGTCGTTGAGGACGGCGAGCGCGGGATTGAGTGTGTGGAACGGCAAGCGACCGGGCGCCAGCAGGTTGAGCGCGCCGGCGTCGAGTGAAAAACTCGCGCCGCGGTTCTGCATCAGCACGCCGGTGCGCGGCAGCACGAGTCCTGAGCCGAATTCCCAATAGATCGATTGGATATAGGACACGACCAGACCGCTCGTGTCGGCGGCGCCCATCCACACCGTATCGCTCTCGCCGGACCGCAACTGCCAGGGCGCGGCCTTGCGGCGGTCGATCTTCATCGCCTCGCCGGCGATGAAGCGCGCGTCGAGATAGCGTTCGAGCGCATGCGAAAGATGATTGGGATCGGTGACGGCGCGGTCGCGCACGCGCAGCGCCCGCTTGGTCGCCTCGACCAGACAATGCACGTAATCGAAACCTTCCGCCGCGCCGGCGCCGAGGCGGGCGAATAGCGCCAGGATCATCAGCGAAACGACGCCCTGGGTCGGCGCATCGGTGTTGTAGATCGTGCCGGACGGCAGCGTGACCTGCAGCGGTTCGGCGAGCGTGGCGCTGTAACCTGACAGGTCCTCGCGCGTCACCGGACTGCCGAGACGTTCGAGATCGACGGCGATCTCGCGGCCGACATCGCCGCGATAGAAATCGTCCAGGCCGGCATGGGCGAGATGCGACAGCGTCTCGGCCAATTTTTCCTGCTTCAAGGTGGCGCCCACGGCCGGCACCTTGCCGTCGAGCAAAAATGTTGCGGCGAAGCCGTGGACGCAGGTGAGGTCGTCAAGATGTTCCTGCGTGAGCCGCGCTTGACTGCGAGTTACTTTGTAGCCGTTGCGCGCGTGCGTTATGGCCGGCGCGAGGAGGACGTCGAGCGGCAGCTTTCCGCCGTTCGCTTGCGCCGCTTCGAGCGCCAGCATCCAGCCGCCGACGGCGCCCGGCACTGTGAGCGCCGCGAGCGGCCCACGCGGCGGGATGGTCTCGTAGTCGCGATAAAGCTCCGGCCGCGCGTTGCGGCCCGCCCATCCCGCCGCCATGATGGCGCGCACGCGGCCGGTTGGCTCGCGGATGAGCCAGAATCCGTCGCCGCCGAGATGGTTCATGTGCGGATAGACCGCGGCGATCGTCCCCGCCATCGCCAGCATGGCCTCGATCGCATTGCCGCCCTCGGCCAGGATGGCGCGGCCGGCCTCCACGGCGGCAGAATGCGGCGCGCAGACGACGCCGCGGCGATGGCCGGCGCTGTGCAGGTCGGCCATGTTCGCCTCCTCCCTTATCCTCCCCCGCCTGCGGGGGAGGGGAGGGTGGTGGCGGGCTCGGCGAAGCCGCGCTTACGCAACAGCGCGTCGGCGCTCGGCAAGCGTCCGCGGAATGTCCTGTAGGCCTCGGCCGGGTCGCGCGAGCCGCCGGCCGCGTAGATAAAATCGTGCAGCCGCTTCGCCGTAGCCGGATCGAAAACGTCGCCTTTTTCCTCGAACGCCTCGAAGGCGTCGGCATCGAGCACTTCCGACCACATGTAGCTGTAATAGCCGGCTGCATAGCCGCCGCCGGAAAAGATATGCCCGAAATGCGGCGGCCGATGGCGCATGACGATTTCGTCCGGCATGCCGATACGATTGAGCGCCTTGGCCTCGAATGCCGTGGGATCGATCTCATCGGGTGCGGACAGCGCATGGAAATCGAGATCGACAAAGGCGCAGGCCACGTACTCGACCGTGGCGAAGCCGCGATTGAAATTGCGCGCCGCGATCAGCCGCTGCAGGAGCTCTTCCGGCATCGGCTCCCCGGTTTGGTAGTGCAGCGCAAAGTGTCGCAGCAGATCGGGCTGTTCGAGCCAGTGCTCGTAGAGTTGCGACGGCAGCTCGACGAAATCGGTGGCGACGTTTGTTCCGGCTATTTCCGGATAGGTCACGTTGGAGAGGAGCCCGTGCAGCGCGTGGCCGAACTCGTGGAACAGCGTGTGTGCGTCATCGAAGCTCAATAGCGTCGGCTCGCCGTCGGCGGCCGTGGAGAAGTTGCAGACATTGACGATCAGCGGCCGGATGTCGCCCGCGAGCTTTTCCTGATCGCGCAGCGAAGTCATCCATGCGCCGCTGCGCTTCGACGGCCGAGCGAAGTAATCGCCGAAGAACAAGCCGACCGATATGTCGTCGCGACCGCGCACCTCCCACACCCGCACGTCCGGATGCCAGACCGGCACGTCGGGGCGCGGCCGGAAGGTCAGCCCGAACAGACGCTGGGCCGTATAGAACATTGCCTCGATCATCCGCTGCAGGCTCAGATACGGCTTGATCGCGGCCTCATCGAAGTCGCAGCGTTTTTGCCGCAGCTTTTCCGCGTAATAGCGCCAGTCCCACGGCGCCAATTTGAAATTGCCGCCGTCCTCCTGGACGAGCGCCTGCAGGTCGTCGCGATCGGCGAGCGTTTTTTGGCGCGCGCGCGCCCATACGGTGTCAAGGAGTTCGCGTACCGCCGCCGGCGTCTTCGCCATGGCGTCGTCGAGCCGGTAATGGGCGAAATCGGCAAAGCCGAGCAGGCGGGCGCGCTTCGCGCGCAGCCGCACCGTCTCGGCGACGATCGCCTTGTTGTCGGTCGCCCCGCCATTGTCGCCGCGCATGATGAAGCCGCGGAAGACTTTCTCCCGCAGGTCGCGGCGGCCGCAAAATTGCAGGAAAGGCTCGACGCTCGAACGCGACAGTGTGACCGCATACCCGTCGAGCCCGCGTTCCTGCGCCTCGGATTTCATGGCCTCGCGCATGAAATCCGGCAATCCGGCAAGCTCCGCCTCGTCATGGAGCGACAGCGCAAAAGCTTGCTCGTCGGCCAGCAGGTTCTGGCTGAACGCAGTGCCCAGAGCGGCGAGGCGCTCGATGATCTCGGCCAGCCGCTTTTTGGCGGCGGCATCGAGCCCGGCGCCGGCGCGGCGGAAGGTGATGTGGTAGCGCTCGAGCACGCGCTTCTGCTCGGCAGTCAGGCCCAGCGTCTCGGCCGCTTTGGCAAGCGCATCGATGCGGCGGAACAGCGCCGCGTTGGTGTGGATCTTGTTCCAGTGGCGGGCGATCTTCGGTGCGATCTCGCGCTCGATCTCAAGCAGCGCGTCATTGCTGTGCGCGCCGACCAGCACGTGGAAGACATTGCCGACGCGGGTGAGGGGCCGTCCGCTTGTTTCCATCGCCGCGATCGTATTGCCAAAGCTTGGCGGCGCCGCATCGGCCGCAATCGCCGCAATCTCGCTCTCATGCTCGGCGAGCGCGCGCTCGTAGGCTTGCCGGAAGTGCTCGGGCTTGATGCGGTCGAACGGCGGCACCCCGTCGGGGGTGGTCCAATCGGCGAAGAAGGGGTTTTCGAGGGTCTCGGTCGGGGTCATTGCAGGGTCTTAGCAAATAGTGTGGCGGGCGTGATATATGTCATACACCCAGTACGGCGAAGAGCCCGAAGGAGAGCCCCAAATGCCCCGCCACGCCCATTATGTGCCGCACGGCGTCATTCCGGCCGTCATTCTGTCATTCACGGACGATCTCGCCATCGACGAGAAGAGCTTCCGCAAGCACCTGCAGGACATCGCGGCGGTCAAAGGCCTCTCGGCCATCACCGTGAACGCTCATTCGACCGAGGTCGCCTCCTGCAGTTTTGACGAACAGCGCCGCGTGCTCGCCATCGCCCAGGACGAGATCGGCGGCAGGCTGCCGATCGTCAACGGCATCTGGGCCGACGGCAGCCTCGAAGCCGCACGCATCGCCCGCATGGCGGAGGAGGGCGGCGCTTCGGCGCTGTTGGTATTCCCGCCGGCGCCGTTCACGCTTGGCCAATCGCCGGCCATGGCGATCGAGCATTTCCGCCGCATCGCCGACGCCACAAGCCTGCCGCTCATCGTCTTCCAATATCCGCTGGCGACCGGCCAGGGCTATCCGCGCGACACGCTCCTTAAGATGTGCGAGGAGGTTCCGACCATCCGCGCCATCAAGGACTGGGCCGGCAACGTGGCGCAGCACGAAATGCACGTGCGCGAACTGCAGAGCCGCAAGCCGCCGGTCAATGTGCTCTCGACCCACAGCGCGTGGCTGTTGAGTTCGCTCGTGCTCGGCTGCAATGGGCTTCTCTCCGGCTCGGGCAGCGTCATCGCCGACTTGCAGTCGGCGTTATTCCACGCGGTCAAGGCCAACGATCTCGCCGAGGCGCGGCGGATCAATGACCGGATCTATCCGCTCACCCGCGTTTTTTATGCCGACCCCTGGGCCGACATGCACAATCGCATGAAGGAAGCGCTGGTGCTGCTCGATCGCCTGCCACGCGCCATAGTGCGGCCGCCGCTGGTGAAGATTTCCCGCGCCGAGATCGATCGCATCCGCGCTGCCCTGGTCGAGGCCGGTTTGCTGTCGCAAAAAGCCGCCCGGGACGCGGCGTAGTCTTTTCATCTGCCGGAACAAAAGGCCGAGCGCGATTTACGGCTGCCGCAGCCGGTCGAGGACTTCGCTCGAGGCGAAGCCATCGGGGATTTGTCCGATCGATTCCTGAAAATTGCGGATCGCGAAGCGGGTTTGCGGACCGATGAATCCGTCGGGTTCGCCGATCTTGAACCCGCGCTGCGCCAGAAGCTGCTGCATCTGATAGCGCTCCTGCAGCGTCAGCACGCGCTCATCGCGCGGCCAGGGATGCACCAGCGGGCCGCCGCCGCGCAGCCGGTCGGCCAGATGCCCGGTCGCCAGCGCGTAAGCCTCGGCCGGATTGTATTTCATGATGACGCGGAAATTTTGCGGCATCAGGAAGGCGGGGCCGCGCGCACCGGCCGGCAACAGCAGGCCGGCGCGCTCGGCGGGGCGCGGGAACGGCTCGGCGTTGGCGCGACGGATACCCAGACTTTCCCATTGGCGCACACTCATCTGCCGCGACGTCTCGGCAAGGAGATAATTGAAATGCCGAGGCAGCGTGACCTCGTAACCCCAGGTCTGGCCGGGTATCCAGCCGTCCATTCTCAGATTGTTGGCGGTCGAGGCGATCACGTCGGGGATCGAATCGACGACATCGCGCCGTCCGTCACCGTCGAAGTCGACCGCGTAGCGCAGAAACGACGTCGGCATGAATTGCGTCGGACCGAAGGCGCCGGCCCATGAGCCGATCAAGCGGTCGGGCGCAATGTCGCCGCGCTGCAAAATTTCCAGGGCCGACAAAAACTCGCCGCGGAAATAGTCGCGGCGGCGGCCGACGCAGGCGAGCGTCGCCGTCGACCGAAGCACCGGCCGGTCGCCGATCATCGTGCCGTAATTCGATTCGACGCCCCAGATCGCCGCCACGATGTATCGGTCGACGCCATAGGTGCGCTCCATTGCCGCGAATGTGGGCGCGTATTGCGCCAGCAGGTCCTGGCCATGCGCGATGCGATCGTCGCTCACCAGTAAATCGAGATAGTCCCAGGTCGTCTTGTTGAATTCCGGCTGCGCATCGAGCTTGTCCATGATGCTCAGATCCGGAGTGAGTCCGGCGGTAAAGCGTAGGTAATTCGTGCGGGTGATGCCGCGCCGCTCGGCGTCCGGCCAGAGTGCGGCGATGCAATTGCCGAAATCGGCGGCGGCGGCGCGGATAGCGTCGGCGGTCATGCGCGGGTCGCCCGAAGCGCCGGACTGCCCGCTCCAGAGCGGCGTGGCGTCGTTCGGGGCTGGAACCGAGGCGGATGCCGAGGGTTGAAACAACCGGGTCAGCCAGGCGGCCGGGTTTTCCTGCGCGCATGCGGGATACGCGAGGCCGGCGGCGACGAGCGATGCCGCGGCAAGGCGCAGTATCGGCTTGGAGAGTACCATGGTCGGGCGGTCTCGGCTTTTAACGGCGTACCAGTCGCAAGATTGCTATGTGCAGCAGAACCATTAATACACGGTTCGTTTCGCCCAAGGCTGGAAATTGGCGATGGCAACTCCGGCGCATTCATATTGCGGCAACGCCATGCGGGTAATGCTCCGTCGCGGTGGATTTTGCCCCGGCTTCGTGCTTCGTTCGGACTTCGCGCTTAGTTCAGACTTCCTGCTCCGTTCAGTCCTGGGCCAGCATTTAGGCAAGAGTTTGGATAAGAGATTCGGTCAGGTCGGCCCGCGTCTCTGCAACACTGCGTATTGCATGGGACTTTTACTGCGCTATTCGCTTTAGGCTACCTCATGGAAAAAATGAAACAGCGCGTCCGCAAAGCCGTATTTCCCGTAGCCGGGCTCGGCACCCGCTTTCTGCCGGCGACCAAGGCCATGCCCAAGGAAATGCTGCCGGTCGTCGACCGGCCGCTCATCCAGCACGTCGTCGACGAGGCACGCGAAGCCGGCATCGAACATTTCATCTTCGTCACCGGGCGCAACAAGGGCGTCATCGAAGATCACTTCGACCGCCAGTTCGAGTTGGAGATGACGCTGCTCGAACGGCAAAAGCATGAGGCGCTCGAGTTCATGAGCCAGGACTTGCCGATCCCCGGCTCGACCAGCTTTACCCGCCAGCAGGAGCCGCTCGGGCTTGGCCACGCGGTATGGTGCGCGCGCGAACTGATCGGCCGCGAGCCGTTCGCGCTGCTGTTGCCGGACGTGCTGGTCCAGCACTCACGCGGATGTCTCGCGCAGATGCTGGACGCCGCGCGCGAACTGGACGAAAAGGCCAATGTAGTGGCGGTCGAAGAGGTGCCGCGCGAGCGCGTCGATCAATACGGCGTCGTCGGCGTCGGCGCGCGAAAGGGCAAGACTTTTGCAATCACCAGCATGGTGGAGAAACCGTCCGTCGATCGGGCGCCCTCCAACCTCATCCTGACCGGCCGCTATATCCTGCAGCCGGAAATCCTCGATATTTTGCAGACCCAGGAGCGCGGCGCCGGCGGCGAGATCCAACTTACCGACGCCATGATCCAGCTGTCGCGGACGCAAGGCTTCTACGGCTTGCAGTTCGAAGGCCGCAGCTTCGATTGCGGTTCGAAAATCGGCTTCCTTACCGCCAACGTGTCCTATGCGCTGGAGCGCAAGGACATCGCGCCGGGCTTCCGCGCCGAGATCAAGAAGATCCTCGGCGAACTCAACGGCGGGTGATCGGCCGTTACGTTCCCGGGCGTTGGGGATTTTTGGCGCCGGGCCCGCACGGGTCCATGTCCAGAAGCTCCTTGAAGCGCGCCAGGTGTTGCCTGCGTTCGTCCCCGGCGATCTTTATCTCTTTCTCCGCCGCGTGCTCGCGGGCCCTTGCTTTTTCCTTCTCGGCGGCGGCTTCTTGGATGCTCTTGTCGGCCTCCTGCTGGCGCAGCGTCGCCGCGTCGATCGACTTTTTCGCGTCGGCGATTTTAGCGTTCAACAGCTCTTGCAGTTCCACCGCGGCCGCCGTGAGTGTGGCCGCCTCCTTCGTTTGGGCGTCGATTTCCTGTTTGGCTCGCAGCTTGGAATCCGCGATATCCCGCGCCGCTTCTGCTTTCATGGCTTGCACGTCGCGATCCGCTTGCGCCTTCGCATGTTCGGATTCGGCGACATTGCGCGCTGCTTGCGCTTTCATTTGTTCGATGTCGCGCTGCGCTTGCGCCTTCATTGCTTGAATATCTCGTTCGGCGCGGGCTCGTTTCGACGCTATGCTGTGCACCGGCCGAGCGCATTCGCCTTGTAAATGAACCCTCCTGCCGCAAGCCGCGCTCGCGGAACTCAAGCTCAAGACAACAACGAAACTCAATGCCAATGTGACGCATACGCCACGCATGACTAGCTCCCCCTTTGCGGATTGGTAGCCGCATCGTCATGCGCGCAACGAATTCCGACAATAGGCTGGCTGCATTTTTCTGTGGAAAAATGCCGTCTTTGCTCTTGACGGATGCTGGTGAGGCCTGCTGCCGAATCAGCGCTGCAGGCGCGCGCCGACAAGGAACGAGGTCGCGTCGTAGGCGACGCCGGTCACATTGGACGTGAGCCAATCCTCCCGCACCGTGCCCTTCAGCTGCAGCTCGCGGCTTAGTTTGTAGATCAGGCCGGCGGCGGCGAAATAACGATTATCCTGCCGGCCGAGGCCGACATAATCGTCATGGCCATAGCCGACCTGCGTCGTGCCGACCAGCGAGAGCAGAAAGGCGTGGTCGACCTGAAGATTGAAATCGCGACTGAATTCGCCGGACGTGCCCGGCAGAATCGACTCGATCACCGTTGACGCCGCGGTGAATTTGGCGGTGGTCAGCGCGGTTGCCTGCCAGATCAAAGCGCCGTCGGCGATGGCGCCGCCGATATTCGGCAATGTCGGGTCCTTGTAGACGCGTTCGAGATATCCGGCCGCGATCTCGCCGGTTAGCGAGCCGAACAGATTGACGTCGCCTCCAACTTTGACGCTCTTGCCCGTGGAATTGCGTTCCACGCCGTTGCCGTCGATCTCTTGGTCGTAGATGCGCTCGTCTTGCTCGACTTCCACGAACGGCTTGAGGCCGGGATCGAGCTCGTAGCCGACGCGCAGGATGCCGCCATACTGGTTGTAATTGCGGTCGGCGTTGCTGACGGCTTCGCCGTCGGTAAGAACGGAGTTGCCGTAGGTGGTGCGGTCGAACGTACCCTTTGCCGTCACTTGCAGGCGGTTGAAGGTCTGCGCCAGGCCGAGCGTGCCGCCAACGTCGGTATAGATCGGCAGCTTGGCGAGGCCGGCCTGAACGTTCGGGCTGCCCGGATTGTCGGTGGATAGGAGGAATCGGTTCTCGATCAGGACCTGAGTATTGCGCAGGACGTCGATGCGGCCGTCGATCGTGCTGTCGAGATAGGGCCGGTTGAGCGAAGGACTGAAGTCGGTGCCGTACTCGTCGTAAGTCCCTTTGATATCGGCGGTGAGCGAATGGCGTGACCAGTCCGACTGCACCTGCAGTTCCGGCGCAACGACGAACAGCGATGAAGACTGCCCGCCCGGCACATGCGTCGGATTGGTGTCGTAGCCGGTCGATAGTTCGACGGCGGGATAGACCAGAAACGAGCCGGCGCGCATGCCGAGCGGCGCATAGGGATCGCCCTCGGCGATCGGCAGCGGCCGCTGCGGCGGGGTTCCCAGCGGCAAGGTATTGGGCGGCGGCGTGCCCGGCGGCGGCGTGCTGGCGGAGGGTTCGAAGTCGAGCGGCGGGGGGATCGGCACGGTGGCGCCGGGCCGGGTTGCCGCCGCGAGCGGATACACTTCGGCCGGCGGATTGCTCACCGGCAAGGTGTCGGGCAAGGGCGGCAGCACGGCGCCGCGCCGGTTCGCGGCTTTCAGCGGTTGGACGTCGGGCGGCTGCGGCGGCTGCGGTGTCGGTGCAGTGGGCGGCGCAGGCGGCGTGAACGTCGGCACCGGCTCGAATGTTGCGTCCGGCTGCGCCTGACCCGGAACGCCTGGAGGAGGCGCCGGCGCCAGCCGCTTGCGGCGTCCCGTATTGGTGGAATCAAAGCCGGTGTTGCCGGCGCCGAAACCCGCTGGAACGCCGTAAATCGGTGTCGCGCCGATGCGCGAGGGCGTGGTGAACATCCCGGCGGGCGGCGCCTGATCCTGGGGAGCGGCCGCCGCGTCTTTCGGGCGGCGAAAGCGTTGCGGTGAATTCGGATTTTCTTGCGGCAACGGCGCCAGCAGATCGGTGCCGGAATCAAATGTCGGGGTTTGCGCGAGGGCGGCTGTCGAGCTGAGCGCAAGCGCCGCAAGCGTTGGGATGGCCAAGCCGATGATGCTGTGCGGTCGGCGTCGGCGCGGCACCTGCGACCTCCTCGTCCCGACCGAACCCAGCGCCCTTGCCGTCCGCCGGGCCACGCGACGACCAGCACCGGCCGCCGAACCGCGGTCCGATGGTTAACGGACTTAAAACGGTTATGGTTAACGAGTGGTTGATTGGGGGCGTTTTAGAGCGTGATGAAGTCAAGCCGCTTCACCTGATTCGTCATTCTCGCAATGACGCAGACGTTCCCGTTTGCGCGGCGCGTTCTGCCCCTTCTCCCCGCCGTGCGGGGAGAAGGTCGGGATGAGGGGGCCTCTCCGCTGGGCTGAGAATCGCGCGACTGTCCGCAACGCCGCCGCTCGTGTCTCAACGCTCAGAATCGCGGAGAGGCCCCCTCACCCGCCGCGCTTCGCATAGCCGATGCTTCGCATCGGCGTTCTTAGCGACTAAGAACGGCGTCCGTAGGACGCCTACGCTCTCCCCGCGTGCGGGGAGAGGTGAAAAAGCAATCCCGTTCTCGCGGCGCGTTTTTTTTGCGCCCGAGCTTTGTCAAACAGCGAAAGAAAGGCCTCCCGAGCAAATAAAGAAGGGAGGCGGAGCGCCGAACGGCGCACGACATGGAGTATCCGGCTCGCCGCTCCGGCGTTGCCGCCGCAGCAGTTCGCGGACGCGGTCCCCGTTAAGGGACCGCTCGCCTTTCGGCGCTCCACCGCGGCTCTCGCCAAAGGCCTCGCGGCCTCGGCTCGATCCGGTCCCGCGCTTCATGGGATCGGGATGTGTAAGCATCCGTCACCCCGGGCAGCGAGCTCCTCGCAGACCGGCGTCGGGGCCGGCCGGGCGGGTTTCCGAACCGCCCCCGGCGAGGTTACGAGCCCCGCCGCGGGCACCGCTCCTGCTCCGCTTCAGGGATCGTCTCGAGAAGCGCCCCAATGATTCGATGAGCAGGATGGGTTTTTAGTACCCGAAAGTGAGACGATTGTCAAGAAAAAAGTGACGAGAAGCGACGCATCGTTCCGCCCGGTCGATGTGCCGTAGACGACGCTCTATTGTAGATACCATGTGGCGATGGGCGTGCATCCGATAGGTTTGGGTTTGTCCACTCGAACCATCGGAGAAGTCAGATGCGAGCATCCAACAGCTGCACGCCCACCTTTGGGCATAATGGCACGATTTTCGTGGCGATCGAACTGAGCCAGCGGAACTGGTTGATAGTGATGCGTAGCCCGGACCGGGATCGGA
>Ga0102924_1000895_pt1 | contig 35691 bp, 32 predicted proteins | sample PaiPotPPM11metaG_FD_80116 | JGI IMG/M metagenome (GOLD analysis project Ga0102924, IMG submission 80116) | Iron sulfur acid spring bacterial and archeal communities from Banff, Canada, to study Microbial Dark Matter (Phase II) - Paint Pots PPM... ...
CGGCCGCGCGGCCGAGCGAATCGTCGGTGTGCTGCGGCATTACTTCGGGTTCGAGCGGAACTTGCCAGACGAATTCGGCGTTTGACAGTCAAAGCCGGCCGCGCCTATAATGATGCGGCCGCGGGCATAATTTCACGTGGTGGAGAGGTGGGGAATATGCGCCGGTTCGCGGGTGTGCTGGGAATCACGGTCGTGGTCGTCACGCTGGTCGTCGCGATGGCGTCGGCGCAGACCGCCTCGAACGTCGTGGTCCGGTCGGGCATCTCCGGCGCGGTGCTGCCGCTGCAGCTCGCCGTCGTCGGCCAGGCTGTGAAGCTCGGGGATACGCTGGTGTTCGTGCGCACGTCGACCGGCAGCGCCATTCCGGCGGCCCGGGCGACGGCCAACGGCAAGATTATTCAGGTGATGGTGCGGGTCGGCGATTTCGTCAACATCGGCGACCCCGTGGCCGTGATCGAGGCCCCGTAGCGGAGGCCGCACTCGGGAGTTGTGACGAGGGGGGCCCTCCCCCTCGTATTGTTTGTAGCGGCCGCCGCGGACGGCAGCAGGAAGCCGCGAAGGCGGCCGGAGGTCCTGCGCCAGACGGGCGGGTAAACGGAGGGGGGACGTGCGCGGCATGATGCGTGCGGTGGCGGCAATCATCGCGGTGGGGTTGAGCCTCGTGACGGCCGGGCTTCCGCCGGCCGGCGCGGATCCGCGGGCCGTGCTGCCGCTCTCCGCCGTCCACGCCGGGATGCGCGGGTACGGTCTCACCGTCGTCCACGGCACGACCATCCAGCGGTTCGACATCAGCGTGCTCGGCGTGCTCAAGGGCGAAGGGGCGTCGGACACGGACCTGATCTTGTTCCGGGCGAGCGGGCCCCTCATCACGCGGGCGGGCGGCACCGCCTCCGGGATGAGCGGCAGCCCGATCTACCTTAACGGCCGCCTCGCCGGCGCGCTTTCGTACGGCTACCACTTTCCCGGTCCCGACGCGGACCTGAGCCTCGCCACCCCGATCGAACAGATGCTCAAGACGCTGGCGGCGCCGGCGCCGGCTCCGCAGACGTTGTGGCCGCGCGAATACCGGAGCGACGCACCGATCGCGACCGCGTTCGGTCCGCTCCGCCGCGTCATCGTCGTCGGGTCGACCGCCGCGGCGGCCGCCTACAACGCGCACGCCGCGGCGGGGACAGCGGCGGTGGCGCCGGTGATGGTGCCGATGACCGCGGCGGGCGTTACGCCGGGCGGCATGCGGGTGCTCGAGCGCGCGCTCAAGCGGTTCAATCTCGTGCCGCGCCAGAGCTACGCCGGCGGCAGCAGCTTCATCGCCCCGCCGATCGAGCCGGGGGCATCCCTCGGCGTGGAGCTGGTCCGAGGCGACGTGGAAGTCGGTGCCATCGGCACGGCGACGTACCGGCGCGGCAACCTGGTGCTCGGGTTCGGCCATCCGCTCATGAACGCCGGCACCGCGTCCCTGTTCATGACGAGCGCCTGGATCGACACCATCGTGCGCTCCCTGGACTTTCCATTTAAAGAGGGCAGCTTCGGCCCGGCGGTCGGCACGCTGACGCAGGACCGGACGACCGGGATCGCCGGGATGCTCGGGCAGTTTCCCCGGGCGTTCGTGGTCCGCGTCAACACGCGCGACCTCGACACCGGCCGCGCCCATTCGTACAGCGCGCAGGTCGTCCGGCGGCAGGACCTCGCCGGGAGCCTCGTGCCGAGCGCCGTGCTCAGCCTCATCCAGCGCGGGCTCGACCGGGTCGCCGGCGGCTCCGCCGCGGTCCGCATCAGCCTGCGGGCCCGGAACCTCAAATCACCGGCCGTGCGGGAAGACCTGGCCTACGACGTCGGCGACATCGCGACGGCCGCGGCGCTCGACGTCCCGGTGGCGACCCAGCTGCTCTTCACCAACTTCTTCGAGGAACTCGACCCGGTCGACCTGACGGTCGATATCTCGGTGACCGCGAAGCCCAACATGGCTCTGCTGGTCGGCGCGCGGCCGAACGTCCGGACGGTGCGTCCCGGCGACCGCGTGCAGGTCGAGGTGCGGGTGCGGCCGTTCGGCGGCGGCCAAGCCGAATCCCGGACCGTGACGTTCACGGTGGCCAAGGACTTTCCGGAGGGACCCGCGTTTCTGCTCGTCGGCACCGCGGGCTCGCTCAACGACTCGTCGTCGCCCGCGGACAAGTTCCAGGCGCTGGTCGCGGCCGAGGCCACACCGAGCGGCGCGGAATCGCTCGAATCGGCGATCGACCAGTTCGAGAACCAGGGCAAGAACACGGATCTCATCATTCAGTTGGTGCCGGAGGCCGTGCTGACGGCCGTCGGCGCCAACGCGAACCCCAGTTTCGAGTCGCCGGCGGGCACCACGTTGGAGACGGACTGGGTCGTGCTCGGCAAGTACCAGATTCCGATGACCGTGAAGGGGAGCACACCGTGATGAGACTGCCGAACAGACGGGCCGCCCGCTTTGTGCTGATGGCCGGTCTCAGGCCGGTCGGCGCGCTTGCCGCGGCCCTGCTTGTCGCCCTCTCCGTGCTCGGGGTCGGGATGACACCCGCGCCGGGCGCGGCCGCGCCGGCGATCATGCCGTCGCACGCGATCGCCGTCGGCATGACGGGCGTCGGGAAGACGGTCATCATCGGGACCTCCGTCGTGCCGTTCAACGTGCGCGTGCTGGGGATCTTGCACAACGCGGGGCCGGCCGGCGACCTGGTGCTGTTCCGAGCGTCGGGCCCGGCGATTCACAGCGTCGGCGGGATCGCCGCGGGCATGAGCGGCAGCCCCATCTATCTCCAAGGCAAACTGGCCGGCGCCCTCTCGTATACGTTCCAGGCGTCGGATCCAACGGTCGGGCTGTTCACGCCGATCGAAGACATGCTGCGCGTGCTGCCGGGATCAGCCCAGTCAGGTCCCGCCGCGCCGCGCGTCTACGCGCTCGCGCCGATGCGCGTCGGCGGCCGTACCGTCCGCCGCGTGGTCGTCGCCGCGGCGTCCGCGCGGGCCGCGCGCCGCCCGTCCCGGGACACACTCGTCGCGGTTCCCGCGGAGACGCCGCTGTTCGTGTCGGGCATGAGCGGCGCCGGGCTTCAGGCGTTGACGAGCGTCCTCGCGCCGATGGGGCTTACGCCGGTCGCCGGGGGATCCGAGGCGAACATTCCCGCGTCGCTGCCGCTCGAGCCGGGCAGCGCCATCGGCGTGGCGCTGCTGAAGGGCGACATCGCGGCCTACGCCATCGGCACGATGACGTACCGGGACGGCAACCGGATGCTCGCGTTCGGGCATCCGTTTACCGGCATCGGGCCGGCCAGCTACCTCCTTATGAACGCGAAGATCTTTCAGGTCGTGCAGGGGCAGCAGCAGAACATCAAGATCGGCGCCGTCGGCGCGCCGGTCGGCATCGTGTCGCAGGACCGGCCGGCCGGGATCGGCGGCACGATCGGCGTCATGCCGCGCATGTTTGGGGTCCACGTGCACGTGACCGATGCCGACAGCGGCGCCGGCCACGACTACAATTTCCAGGTGATCCCAAGCACGGAAATCGCCCCGGTCGTGGTGCCGGTCGGCTCGCGCGGCGCCATCGAGCGCGCCCTGAACCGCAGCGGCCAGGGCACCGCGACGGTCCGCATGACGCTCTACGGGCGCGGACTGCCGACGCCGGTCGTCCGCGAGAACATGTTCTACGGCTCGAGCGGGATCGCCGGACGGGCGCTCGCCGAGCTGCCGCAGGCGATGAGCCTTCTGTTCGACAACGACTTCAAGGATGTCGGCCCGACGTCGATCGATCTGGACGTCCGCGTGACCTCCGCCCAGCAGACGGCGTCGATCGTCGAGGCCAAGGGGCCTCACGACCCGGTGGTCCCCGGCGACACGGTGCACGTCCGCGTGACGGTCCGTCCCTTCCGCTCGGCGCCCCAGACGCAGAACGTCGCGCTGACCATTCCGGCGAACGCGGTTGCGGGACCGGCGACACTCCTCATCCGCGCGGGCGGGGGCGCGACGCTGGGCGGCGCGGGCGGTACGCCGCCCGGCCTCCGGAACGCCGGCCCGAGCACGCTGGCCGACGCGATCAAGGCCTTCGAGAACGGAGACAAGAATACGGACGTCGTGGTGGAGTTGATGGGCGGCCTGCCGCCGCGGACCGACAGCGCGGGTGCCGCGGCGGCGAGACCGTCCGCGCAGTGGACCACGCCGTGGGTCGTGCGCGGCCGCGTGCAGCTTCCCATCGTGATCGCCAAGGGAGGGACGCACTGACGGGCTCGGCTCCAGGTGGCGCACTGCCGGACCGGCCGCCCACTCTGCGGCGGGCCCTGAAATTGAAGCCAACATGACACTACAGCCGGGTGCGCGTCTTCGCCTGCTCCGCCGCGGCGTCGCCGTCATCGCGGTGACCGCCGTCTTGGCGGCCGCGGCGTGGGCCGGCGTCGTCTCGAGCGGCTGGATGGCGCATTCGATCCGTCAGGCCATCGTCTCGCGCCTCGGCCACTCGCTCGGCCGCGCCGTCGCCCTCGGCCGCGTCGGCGGCAACCTCCTCGACGGCCTCGATCTGCACGATCTGGTGATCGCCGAGCGCGGCGGCTTCAGCCGCGGCGCGGCGTTTTCGGTCGACCACGTCCACCTCACCGTGTCGCTGTGGGATCTCGTCCGGCATCCGCGGGACGTGCTGGCGAGCATCACCCGCGCCGATCTCACCACCCCGCACGTGGAGCTCGTGCGCGACACCCGCGGACGCTGGAACCTCGAGGACCTGCTCACGCGGCCGGAGAGCCCGCTCGGTCCGACCTTCCACGGGCAGATCGTCGTGCACGGCGGCGTCATCGCATACGCGGATTCCTGGGGCGTGGAGTCGCCGCCGTTCGTCACGCGGTTCGAGCGCATCGACGGCACGCTCACCTCCGCACCCGGCGGCCGGCTGGTGGTCGCGCTCGGCGGCCGCAGCACCGACGGCGAGCGGGCCGCGGTGCACGGCCGGTACGCGGCGGCCGACGGCACCTTTGACTTCGACATCACCGTCGATCGGGGATCGGTCCGGCATTGGGGCGGGTACCTCGTGCGCCTCCGCGCGCTGCGGTGGCTCGGTGGACAGTTCTCCGGCCGCGTTCACCTGCTCGCGACGCCGGCGGGGGGCGGCGTCAACGTCGACTACACGGCGGCGATCCGGCTCGATGACGCGGACACCCTCTACCGGCCGGCCTCGACGGGCCTCCGGCACGTCCGCGGGGACATGCAGGTCACCTCGGGGCACGTGTCCACCGACGGTCTGACGCTTGTCGCCGGCGACGCCCCGGTGTGGGTGCGCGGCGACGTCTCGTACGCCGGCGACCCGTGGCTGAATCTCGTCATCCGGTCGCAGCGCCTCGATCTGGCACGGGCGCGCACGCTGTTCTTCCCGGGGACCGGCATGACGCTGGCCGGGCGGGCGAGCGGCGACATGTGGATCTCCGGGCCGGTCAGCGCGCCGTCGTTCTCGGGCACGGTCGCCGCGGCGGACGGGCGCTTCAACCGCCAGGATTTCGCCGGCCTCACGACGCGGTTCGCCTACGACGACGGCGTCCTGTCGCTGCGCGATCTGTCCGTCGGAGTGGGCGACGGACACCTCGCCGGGGACACGGTCATCAACCTCGCGCAGCCGGATCCGTCCTACACGTTTGCCGCGACGGCGGACAACGTGGACGCGGCGGCGCTTCCCCGCGCGGGATTGCCGCTTGTGAACGGCATGACCGCCCGCGGATCGGGCGCGGTCGCCGGCACGGGGCAGGGCTCCCGGATGCAGATCCTCGGCGGCGTCTCGCTCGGCCGGGGCAGCCTGCACGGTCAGACCTTCGACAACCTGACCGCGCTGTTCTGGGACGACAACGGGGCGCTGCTCCTCGACAACCTGCGCGTCCAGGTCGGATCCGCGACCGTCTACGCGTCGGGATCCGTCGCGCCGGACGGCGCGCTCGCCCTCGCCGCGGAAGGCCACGACCTGCCCCTCGGCGTGGTGGCGGCGCGGACCGGGTTGGCGCCGTCCGAACTGAACGGCACCGGCCGGTTCGACGGCCGCATCGGCGGGACCATGGCGTCGCCGGCGCTCTCGGGCGACATCGCGGCGTGGGACGGCTGGCTCGGCCCGCTGCCCTACACCTTCGCCACCGGCACGCTCAGCGTGACGTCCGGCCTCCTGTCGACGAGCCACGCGGATCTCTACAACGGCGGCGCGTACTACCGGGTGAGCGGCGCGCTCGGGCTTCGGCCGCTGATCGCCCGCGACGTCGCGATCGACGCGGAAGGCGTGCCGGCGCAGTCGTTCCTGCGCGAGACCGTCGGCGTCGACACTGTGACCGGCACCCTCTCCGGGCGTGTGCGCGTCAACGGACCGGTGGATCGTCCGTCGGTGACCGGCCACGTGGCGCTCGAGCGCGGCAGCGTGCTCGGGCAGATCGTCGACCAGGCCGACGCCGATCTCGCCGGCTCCGGCGGGATCATCCAAGTGACCCGGCTGGACGCGCGGGCCAAGGGCTCGTCTGTGCACCTGTCCGGCACCGTGGATCCCCGCGGACCGCTCGATCTCAATTTCCAGGCCGACCGCATCCGTCTGGCCGACGTCTCGCTGCTGACACGGTTCGGCGTCGTGCCGTACGGCTCGGTCACGGTGGACGGCCACGTGACGGGCACGCTTGCCGATCCCGAGTTCCAGGGCCGTCTCGTCTCGCCCGACCTGTGGACGCAGGGCCAGGCGTTCTCCGCCTCCGGGATCATAGACTACCGGGCCGGCCAGGTTCGACTTGCGCCGCTCGATCTGGTCCAAGATTCCGCGAGCTACAGTTTGACCGGCAGCGTCTCCTGGGTGGGCGAGCCGGTCGCCGACCTGAACCTTCACGTCACGCACGGCCAGATCGCCACGCTGGTCGATGCCGCGGGACTGCGGCTGCCGGCGAAGGTCGAGGGATTGATCGACGGGGACGTGGCACTGGCCGGGTCCTTGAGCGACCCGTCGGCCCAGCTGACGCTGGCGCTCACCGACGCCAGCATCGGCGGCGTGCCCGCGGGGACCGGCGCCGCGGACCTCGTGCTGAGCCACGGCGCGATCGACGTCCGGCAGTTTGAGCTCCATCCCGGGCGCGGCAGCATCGTCGCCCGAGGTCAGGTCAGCCTCAACGGCACGAGCTCCGTCGAGCTGTCCGCTACGAGTCTTGACCCGGGGATCTTCGTACCGATCTTCCACCTGAAGCAGCCGCTCGTCGGCAGCGTGGACTTTACGGCGCAGTGGACGGGACCGGCTGCCAATCCGACCGGCGGTCTATCGCTCGAAGCGACCGACGCCGGCGTGCCCGGCGGGACGGTCGACCGGGTGGCAGTGCTGGCCTACTACAAGAACGGCACGATCACGATTCAGGACGGGATGCTCGCCAAAGGCAACCACCGGCTCGTGGTGGAGGGAACGCTGCCGGTGGCGTCCGACCGGTTCGCCCTCGACCCCCAGGGGCCGCTCCGCCTCGCGCTGCACCTCGAGGACGCCGATCTGAGCCTGCTTACGCTGCTGACGCCGGCGATCCAGGACGCGTCCGGCACGGTGGCCGGGGAAGTGTCGGTCGGCGGCACCGTCGCCAAGCCGACGATGACCGGGTCCGTGCAGGCCACGGGCGGCCGGATGCGGTGGGCGCCGATGCGGACCCCGATCGGGAACGTGGCGGCGAACGTCACGTTTTCCCACGATCTGGTCGAGGTGCACGACATCTCGGCCGACATCGGGGGCGGACATCTCGCGATTCAAGGCACCGCGGCGGTGAGCGACTTCCGGCTGCAGACGCTGGACCTCGGTCTCACCGCCAAGCAGCTGAACGTCGACGTGCCCGGATGGTACGCCGGCCACATCGACGCGAACCTCGCGCTGAAAGGACCGGCCGGCGGCCCGCTGCTCTCGGGAGCGGTCACGGTGTCCGGCGGCCGCGTGACGTATGCCGGGCCGCCGCCCGGAGGCGGCCCGGCGCTCGCGCAGGCCTCGGCGCCGCCGGTCAATCTTGACGTGACGGTCGGGACCGGTGCGGACGTGTCGTACGGCGAGGGCCCCGTCCAGCTCGCGCTGGCCGGCAGCGTCCACGCCGGCGGCACGCTGGCACAGCCCAAACTGTCGGGCGAAGTCCGGTCCGACGGCGGCAGCGTCAACCTCTTCGGCACCGCGTTCACGGTGCTCGAGGGGCGGGCGACGTTCTCGGAGGGCCTCGGCCTCACGCCGCTCGTGACGGCGCGGGCCCAGGGCCAGATCGGCGATACCCGCATCTTCGTGGACGTCGCGGGGCCGCTGTCCAACCCGTCGGTGGTGTGGAGCTCCGAGCCGCCGATGAGCCAGACCGACATCCTGGCTCTCGTGTTCGGCGCGACCGGCGAGGCCGGGACGCCGACCGGGTTCGCGGGACGGGAGCTGGGCCGCCTGCTGATCGGGTCGGTCACCTCGGCGATTCAGCGGGCCCTGCACCTGGACGAACTGTCGGTCTCCTACGACACGCAGAGCCCCGTGACGCTGCGGATCGGCAAGTTTCTGTCGGCCAAGTTCTACGTGACGTTGACCGAGGTGTTCGCGCAGCCGACGTCGCCGGGAACGACGCCGACGGTGCTGGCGGGCCCGTTCACGCGCCCGACGCTGGCCGGGCAGTCCTACACGGTTCTCGGGCTCGACTATCTCGTGAGCCCGAGCATCTCGTTCTCGTACGACGTGGACACATTGGGGGACAACGGATTCTTCCTGTTGACGCACTTCCCGTTCTAGCCGCCACGGCTCCCGGCGGACCGGAGAAAGCCGGGCCCGCGGCGTGGATATTGTAGGGATGGGGCGCCGTCCGTGCTGAACGAGTATCTGCGCGAGCTGCACCTGGTCGAGCTCCTCCGGCCGGCCGAGGAGCGGCGTCTCTGGCAGGCGTACAAGCAGCGCGGGAACCGCCGGAGCCGCGCGCGGCTGATCGAGGCCTATCAGCCCCTGGTGTTCAAGGTGGCGATGGCGCTTCGGCTGCGCGAGGCCGTCCTGATGGACATGATCCAGGAAGGCACCGTCGGACTGATCCAGGCCGTGGAGCGATTCGATCCGGATCGCGGCGTGCGGTTCAGTACCTTTGCGACCTACCGCATTCGCGGCCGCATCCTCAACACGCTGCGGCGGGAGCGGGGCCGGGGAACCGACCTCGAGGACGCCGCCGAGGCGCTGGCGAGGGTGCCCGACGCCGCGGCCGAAGACGCGCTCGCGTCCGTCGAGGACGCGGTGCTCGTGCGTCAGATCGTTGCGGCGATCGACGGGCTGCCGGCCCGCGAGCGCCGGATTCTCGTCGGGGCGTTTCTCGCCGCGGAGGAACCCGGTCGCATCGCCGACGAACTGAAAATCAGCTTGTCGCACTTCTACCGCCTCCAGCAGCAGGCGCTGCGGAAGATCCGCGAGATGTTCGCGCCGCCGCTCAGGCCGCGTTCGGTGGAGGAATAGGGATGCCTGGGCCGGACCCGCTGCTGCGTCACATCCGCCATGCCGAGGAATGGCTGGGGCGCGCGCGGGGCGACTGGCGGCGCGGCAACGCGCCGGCGGCGATGCTGCGGCTGATGCTGGCCGAGGCGGAGATCCGGCACGCCCGCGAGACCGGTGCCGGCACAGCCGTGCGGCCGTCCGCGTCTTCCCGGGAGGGAGGACAGAGTGGCCGGGGCCGCCGCGCGGGGTGGCCGCGCGCGGCCGCGATGATCGCGGCCGCGGCCGTCGTCGCGGCGGGGGCCGGGTACGCTTCGCTGGGGCCCGGATTGGCCCGGCACGATACGCTCGCCGTGCAGGAGCCGGCGGCTCTTCCGGGGCAGGGGCAGCTCGGCGGGGGAATTTCGCGGACGATTGTGCGGCTCGACTCGGGAGAATTCTTGATGCCTGATCGTGAACGCACCACCGCCGGCAGGCCGGGTGATCCCGGCTTCACCGGACGGGACGGCCGGCCGCTCCAATTCGCGGTGCCGGTGGATCTCAAGACGCCTTCGCCGACGTTCTAGCACGCGCGGCCCGGCGCGAATACGCACCGGGAACGCTGAACGCCGGTATCTGAGACGGAGGTCGGTGTGACCGCACCCAGGGACGACACGAGACAGGGACGACTGCGCGTGCTCGCGACGGTGGCGTGTCTTGCGCTGCTGCTTGGCGCCGCGTCCGTGCTGGCGCCGGCGCTGACCGGACTCTCGGCCGCACAGTGGATGCCGCCGTTGCTGCGCGCCCAGGCGACGCCGACGCCCACGCAGCCGGCCGCGCCGGCGCCACCGGCGGCCCCCGCGGCGCCGGTGACCCCGACGTCACCCGTGACGCCGACGGCGGCTCCGCCGGTGACGCCGGCATCCCCGGTGCCCTCCGTCCCGGTGCCGCCGCCGGGGCCCGCCGCGCCGTCGCCCTTCGTGCCGCAGCCCGGCGTGCCGCCGCAGGTCGTGCCGCCCCAGCGCGTCGTCGAGGTGGTCATACAGGGCAACGTGCACGTGCCGACCGAGCAGGTGCTGAACACCGTGTCCACCAAGGTGAACGACCCGCTGAACGAAGAGAAGGTCAGGAACGACGTGCAGGCGATTCTGGCGACGGGTTTGTTCGCGGACGCCGTCGTGCGGCTGGAGCCGCTCCCGGAGGGCGTGCGCGTCATCTTCATCGTCGTGGAGAACCCCGTCGTCACGTCCGTCGTGGTGCGGGGCAACACCGTCAAGCCGACGGACGTCATCGTCAAGGCGCTGGGCGTGCAGACGGGGCAGGTCCTCAACACCGTGGCAATCCGCGAAGGCGCCCGCGCCGTGGAAAAGCTGTACCAGGACGCGGGCTACATCCTGGCCCGCGTGTCCGACGTGGCGGTGAGCGACCAGGGCGTCCTCACGGTCACGCTCGCCGAGGGCCGGATCGAGGCCGTGAAGATCGAAGGCCTGCACAAGACCAAGGACTTCGTGGTGCGGCGCGAGCTGTCGTTTGGGCCCGGCGACGTCTTCAACGCCAACGACGTCAACGCGAGCCTGAAGCGGCTCTTCCAGCTGCAGTACTTCTCCGACGTCAAGGCGCAGCCCGGACCCGGCACGACCCCGGACACCGTCGACGTCACGATCATCGTGACCGAGCAGAAGACCGCCTCTGTGGGCTTCGGCGTCGGCTACTACACCACGGCCGGCCTGGAAGGCATCCTGTCGTACCGCGACAGCGACTTCGGCGGCAACGGTCAGTCGGTACTGGCCCAGTACAACAGCAGTGCGCTGAACGGCGGCGGCTACACACTGCAGTTCCACGAACCCTACTTTGAAGGCACGCGCACGGCGATGGACCTGCAGATCTACAACGTCGTGTCGATTCCGACGGACTACTCGCTCGGGCTCGCGAACCCGTTCAGCTACAACATGTACCAGACCGGCGGCAGCGCCTCGTTCGCCCAGCCGCTGACGGGGAAGCGGAACTCGCCGTACACACTGTCGTACGGCCTGAAGTACGTGAACACGACGTTCGGCCAGCCCTACGTCGGGACGAACCCGCCGGCCAATTTCGTCTTCACGCCGGGCACCGTCACCGCGCTCGTGCTGGGTGCGATCGAGGACACCCGCGACGACCCGCTCGACCCCACGACCGGCGAGCACGTCACGCTGAGCCTCGAGTCCGCGCTCACCGCGCTCGGCGGCAATTTCACCTTCCAGAAGTACGAGCTGGACTACGCGCGTTTCTTCCCGATGGGCCCCGGGACCACGGTCGTGGGGCACGCGCACCTCGGCGCGGCGAGCGGCCCGCTGCCGCTGCAGGAGCAGTACTACCTGGGCGGGCAGAACACGCTGCGCGGCTACGCGTCCGGGCGGTTCCGCGGCGACGACATGGTGCTCCTCACCGGCGAATACCACTTCCCGATCAGCAACCTGCCGCTGCTCCACACCTTCACGGGGCTGACGGGCATCGTTTTCGCCGACGCCGGGGACACCGAGCCGTTCAGCAAAGGCTTCAATTTCACGCCCCACTACGATTACGGTCTGGGTATCGCGATCAAGACCGGGTTCGGGCCGTTCCGGCTCGACTACGGATTCAGCTCGGAGGGGAACCAGTTGTGGATCTCGACCGGCGTGACGTTCTGAGACGGCCGGCGGTGAACGACCTGGGGAGGAGTTGACGGCATGATGCGGTGGAACACGAAAACGCTGGGAATCGCGATCGCGGTGATCGTGGTGCTGGCGGCGGCGGGCTTCTTCGCCGCGCGGTCGGGTCCGGCGTTCGGACAGTCGATGACGATCGGCTACGTAGACATGGTGCGCGCGCTCGACGCGCACCCCGGCCGCGCGAGCGCCGAGTCGGCGCTGCGGGACTACGCGCAGGCGCAGGTCGCGGACGCGCAGCAGAAGATGAAGACGATGTCCGCGACGCAAAAGCAGGACCTGCAGCGCCAGGTCGACCAGCAGATCTTCAAGAAGCGCGCCGAGCTGCTCGGCGCGCTCGACAAGGACATCCGGGCCGCGGTTGAAAAGGTCGCGAAGCAGCAGGGCGTCAGCGTCGTGTTGAGCCGCGACGTCGTGCTGTACGGCGGCGTCGATCTGACGGACCAGGTGATCAAGGTCATCAGTGGCAAGTAGCACCCGCCTCCTGCGCCTCATGTTCGCCGCGGCGGCGGCCGCGGCACTCGCGGGCTGCGGCGGCATGCAGCTTCCGTGGGGCCGGCCGGCCGCGCCGCCGGCGGCGCCCGCGGCCCGCCTGCCCCGCATCGTCGTCGTCGATCTCGACCGCGCCAGCCGGGCGCATCCGCGCTGGGCGGAAGTGGACGCGCTGGACAAGCGCATCCAGGACCTGGTCGGCCAGCTCTCGGCCGTGACGGCGTCGGCGGGCGTGGGGGCGCCGCCGGCGGTGGATCTGACGCCGGAACTGCGCGCCGCGGCGCACCAAGAGTCACAGCAGCTCGCGCCCGAGTTCCGCCGCCGCATGGACGCGGAGGCCCAGGACGCGCAGGCCGCGGGCAAGCGCGAGCTCGACGCGTACGCCGCCAAGGTCCGCGCGGACCAGCAGCGGGAGTTCGACGCGAAGCGGGTCCAGATCGAGGCGGCCGTCCAGAAGAACGTCCAGGACAAGGCCGCCGCCCTGCAGCAGGACTCCGCGAAGTTTCAGCAGCAGACGCTCGAGCAGTACCGGCTGCCGCTGCTGAACCTGCGCCTGAAGCTCGACGCGGCGGCGCCGTCCGACAAGAAGGCGTCGGAAGCGGTCTCGCAGCAGCTGCAGGCGCTCACCAAGGAGCGCGACGACAAGATGGCGGCGCACGACAAGGCCAATCAAGACGCGCTCGCAGCCTATCAGAAAGAGCAGCAGGACTCGTTCACGGCGCAGCTCCGGGCGCTGGGCGACCAGCTCGGCAAGCAGGGCCAGCAGCTCGTCGATCAGAAGGCCGGGGAGATCAGCGCGCGGATGCACACGGACCTCTCGGCGAAGCAGGCGCAGCTCAACGCGGAGTTGACCAAGCGGATGCAGGCGGACATGCACGCGCGCCAGCAGGCGATCATCTCCGGCGCGCGGTCGCAGATGGCCGTGGCGCAGTCACAGTCCCTGCAAACCCTGCAGGTCCGCGTCACGTCCCTGCGCGCGCAGCTGTCGGAGGCGCAGGCCGAGCGCGTGCGCCTCTTGGCCTCGATCATGGCGGATCTTCGGGTGGAGACGGTCGCGCTGGCGCAGCAGAAGGGCTGGGACGTCGTGCTCACCCGGGCGATCGACGCGCCGGACGCCCCGGACGTGACCGGCGATCTGATCGACCGCATCAAGAAGTGAGGAGCGCATCGTTGTTGACGGGCAGGGGCCTTCGGGGGGCGATCCTGGTCCTTGGCGCCGTGGTGCTGGCCAGCGGCTGCGGCAGTACGATCGGCGTCGTGGACAGCCAGCGGGTCCTGAACGAGAGCGTCAAAGCGTTGCAGTACCAGCGGCAGCTCGACGACCGCGAGAAGCAGATGGCCGCGGAGCTCTCGGCGCTGGCGCCGCAGGTCAGCCAGGCCGAGCTCACCGCGAGGCGGGCCCGCCTGCTGACCGAACTCGCCCAGATGCGCCGCGACCTCGAGGCGCAGCTCAACCAGGAGATCTACGTGGTCGCCGGACGGGTCGCCCGGCAGGACGGTTTGCGCGTTGTCATCGTCAAGGGCGCGGCTCTCCGCGGCGGCCGCGACGTCACCCAACAGGTCATCGACCAGCTGAAGTAAGGGGCGGACCCATGCGGCTGGCGGATCTGGCCGAACGTGTCGGCGGTACCGTGAGCGGCGACCCCGGCGTGGAGGTCGTCCGGGTGGCGCCGCCGTCCGAGGCCGGGCCCGGCGCGGTCGTGGTAGTCTCCGATCCCAACCTCCTGCCGCACGTCGACGGCCGGGCCTCCGCGGTGATCGTGCACGAGGACGCGCCGGCGACGCGGGGGCCGGCGATCCGGGTGCGCGATACGCGCCTGGCCCTCGCGCACGCCCTGCGCGCGCTGACCCCGGCCGCGCGGCCCGCGCCGGGCGTCCATCCGACCTGCGTGCTCGCCGGCGGCGTGCGGCTCGGCGCCGGCGTCTTCCTCGGCCCGTACGTGGTCGTCGGCGCGGATGCGGAGATCGGCGACCGCGCGCAGATCCATGCCCACGGGATCGTCGAGGACGGCGTCCGGATCGGTCCGGACGCCGTGCTGCACGCCCGGGCGACGATCCGCCGCCGGTGCACGCTCGGCGCGCGGGTGGTGATCCAGTCGGGGGCCGTGATCGGCAGCGACGGCTTCGGGTTCGCGCAGGACGCCGCGCGGCGCCACGTTCCAATCCCTCAGGTGGGGACGGTCGTGCTCGGCGACGACGTCGAGATCGGCGCGAACTCCACGGTCGACCGCGCCACGCTCGGGGAAACGCGCATCGGCCGGGGCACGAAGCTCGACAACTACGTGCATATCGGCCACAACGTCGAGATCGGCGAGGACGTGGCAATGGCCGCGGCCTGCTTCATCGCCGGCAGCGTGCGGATCGGCAACCGCGTGCTGATGGGCGGCATGAGCGGTGTCGCAGATCACCTCACGATCGGCGACGACGCCGTTGTGCTCGGGGACACGGGAGTCACGCGCGACGTGCCGCCGCGGACCGTGGTCGCCGGCCGGCCGGCACGGCCGCGGATGGAGTACCATCGCGCCATGGCCGCGGCGCGGCGGCTGCCGGAGGCGCTCCGAGAGCTCGCGGATCTGCGGCGGCGCCTCGAGCGGCTCGAGAAGCCGTAGCGGCGTGAGCGGACCGGCGGGCACGCGGCAGCATACGATCGTCTCGCCCGTCACGCTGCGCGGGGTGGGTCTGCACACGGGCCGCGAGATCGAGATGGTCCTGCGTCCCGCGCCGTCCGGCGCCGGCATCGTATTCCGCCGCACCGACCGGCCGGGCGCCGCCGTCCCGGCGCGACTGGAGCAGGTCACGGGGACCTCGTCGTGCGTCGCGATCGGCGGCGATGCGGGCGTGCAGACGGTGGAGCACCTTCTCTCGGCGGCCAGGGCGCTCGGGGTCGACAACCTGATCGCGGAGCTCGACGGTCCCGAAGTCCCCGGCATGGACGGCAGCGCGCTGCCGTTCGTCCGGGCGCTGCGGGAGGCCGGACTGCGCGCCCAGGAGGCGCTCCGCGCGATCTTGAGACTGCGGACGGCGGTGTGGGCCGGCGGCGGGGACGCCGGCTGGGCGGTCGCGCTGCCGGCGGAACGCCTTTCGCTTACGTGCGTCGTCACGCTGCGGGAGCCCGCGGCGGGAGACCAGGCGGCGACGTTCGACGCGGGGACGGGCGGGTACGAGGAGACCATCGCACCGGCGCGAACGTGGGGATACGAACGCGACGCGGCGGCGCTGCGCGCGCGGGGCCTCGCCCTCGGCGCGTCGCTCGAGAACACGCTGGCGATCGGCGGAAGCGGCTTCCTCAACCCGCCGCGCTTCTCCAACGAGCCGGCGCGCCACAAGGTCCTCGACCTTTTGGGCGACCTCGCGCTGCTCGGCGCAGACTTAAAAGCCGCCGTGGTCGCGGTCCGCGCCGGCCACATGCTCCATGTGGCGCTGGCACGCGCGCTCGCGGCACAGCCAATGGAGGGATGACGGTGGGCGGCGACAGACCGGGCCCGGGTGCGATGGACGTCGAGGCGATCATGGCCCGCATTCCGCACCGCTACCCGCTGCTGCTGGTCGACCGCATCCTCGAGATCGAGTTGGGACGGCGGATCGTGGGCATGAAGAACGTCTCCGCGAACGAGCCGTTCTTTCAGGGACATTTCCCCGGCCATCCGATCATGCCGGGGGTGCTGGTCGCCGAGGCGATGGCGCAGGTCGGCGGCGTGCTGGCGTCGTTCCTGCCGGGCAGCGAGGGCAACATCGCGTACTTCGCGGGCATCGACCGCTGCCGGTTCCGCCGGCCCGTGCGGCCCGGCGACCAACTCATCACCGAGGTCATCGTGCTCCGGGCGCGCTCGCGGATCGGGCAGATGCGGGCGACCGCGCGCGTCAACGGCGTGGTCGTGGCCGAAGGCGTGTTCACGTACTCGATGGCGCCGCTCGATCGCGGGCCCGGCGGCGCCGAATCGGCCGGACCTTCCACCGGCTCCGACGTCGCGCTGCGCGAGGAAGCGCCGCGTGCCGGACGCTGAGTCCGCGCCCCGCCCGGCGGGGCGCGGGTCCACGGCCGATGGGCCGGCGCCGGCGGTGCACCCCACCGCGATCATCGCCCGGACGGCCGAACTGGGCGCCGGTGTGCGGGTCGGCGCCTACACCGTGATCGCCGACCACGTCACGATCGGACCCGGTACGTGGATCGGTCCGCACGTGGTGATCGAGGAGTGGACGACGCTCGGCCGCGACTGCCGCGTCGCCGCGGGCGCGATTCTCGGCGGCACGCCGCAGGACCGCCACTTCCGCGGCGAGCGCAGCTACCTCCGCATCGGCGACCGCGTCGTGCTCCGTGAGTACGTCTCGATCAGCCGCGCCACCGGCGAGGACGCGGCCAGCACGATCGGCGACGACGCCCAGATCCTCGCGTACAGCCACGCCGGCCACAACTGCCGGATCGGCCGCGGGGTGATCATCACCAACGGCTGCCAGCTCGCCGGCCACGTTGTGATCGAAGACCTCGCGAACATCGGCGGCATGGCCGGGGTCATCCAGTTCGCGCACGTCGGCACGCTGGCGATGGTGGGCGGGTTCACGCGGATCGACAAGGACGTGCCGCCGTACATGCTGGTCAACGGCACCCCGTACCGGACGGTGGCGATCAACCGGATCGGCCTCGAGCGGGCCGGGGTCTCAGACGACGCGCAGGCGCAGCTGCGCCGGGCGCACCGCCTGCTCGTGCGGTCGGGGCTCGATCTGTCGCACGCGATCGAGCAGATCGCCGCCGAGTGCGGCGACGGCCCGGAGGTCCGCCACCTCGTCGAGTTTCTCCGGGCGAGCCAGGAGCGGGGGATGGGCATCCGGCGGTGAGCGCGCCCGCGGACGGACCGATCGGCGTGATCGCCGGCCGCGGCGTTCTGCCGGTGGAGATCGCCGAAGGCGCGCACCGCGAGGGCCGCCGCGTCGTGTGCGTCAACGTCTTTGACGCCGACCCGCGCCTCCGTGAGGTCGCGGACGACTACCAAACGGTCGCGCTCGGACAGCTCGGCGCGATGGTGGAGACCTTCCGGGCCCGCGGGGTGCGGGAGATCGTGTTGGCGGGCAAGGTCGACAAGCTCGCGGCCGCGGGCGCCGTGGCGCTCGACGCGCTCGGCCTGCTCGTGGCGAGCCGGCTTACGGACTTCGGCGACGCGAGCATCCTCGCCGCCCTCGTGACGATCCTCGAGGAGTCCGGGTTCGTCGTCGCGCCGCAGGCGCGCTACGCGCCCCATCTCGTCGCCGCGTCCGGTGTGTTGGGACGCCGGGCGCCGTCGTCCGACGAGCAGCGCGACATCGTGTTCGGCGCGCGGATCGCCGCGGCCGTGGCCGCGCTCGACATCGGTCAGGCCGTCGCCGTCCGGCGCGGGATGGTCATCGCCGTCGAGGCCGTCGAGGGCACGGACGCGATGATCGCCCGCGCGGGAGCGCACACCCGCGGCGCGGTGGTGGTCAAAGTGGGCCGGCCCCGCCAGGATCCGCGCTACGACCTTCCCGCGGTCGGGCCGCAGACCGTCGCCGGGCTCGCGGCCGCGGGCGGCGCGGTCCTGGCCGTGGAGGCGGAGCGTACGCTCTTGCTCGAACGCGATCGGCTGATCGCGCAGGCCGATGACGCCGGTATCGCGCTCGTCGCCGTTCCACACGGCTGATCGCGGTGGGACGCCGCATTTTCGTCGTCGCCGGCGAAGTCTCGGGAGACCATCAGGCGGCGCGGCTCATCGGCGCGCTGCGGCGCGCGCGGCCGGATCTTGAGATCAGCGGCGCCGGCGGCGGCCGCATGGCCACCGCCGGCGCCCGGGTCCTGGTCGACAGCACCGCCTGGGGCCTGATCGGCTACGTCGAAGCCTACATCCGGCTGCCGATCTTCGCTCTGCGCTATCTCCGGCTCGTCCGCCTCATCGAGCGCGAGCGTCCCGATCTGCTGCTGCTCGTCGATTTTCCGGGCATGAACCGCGAGCTGGTGCGGCGCTTCTCCGGCCGCCTGCCCATCATTTACTACGTGCCGCCGCAGACCTACGCCCGCCGCGGACGGTCGGCTCCGCGCATGGCGCGCGCGGCGGTGCGCCTGCTCGCCGTGCTGCCGTTCGAAGCCGAGGCCTACCGGCGCGCCGGAGCGGACGTGGTCTACGTCGGGCACCCCGCGGTCGACGAGGCGGCCCCGCGCCCGGTGGGGGGCGCGGGGCGGGGCGCCGCGCCGCCGGAATCCGGAGGCGCCGGACCGCTGGTCGCGCTGCTTCCCGGCAGCCGCGCGCAGGAGATCCGCGCGCTGCTGCCCCCGATGCTCGAGGCGGCGCGCGAGCTGGCGGCGCGGCGCGGCGCGCGGTTCGTGCTGCCGCTCGCGTCGCCGCACCTCGAGGCCGGCGTGAGGGCCGCGATCGCCGCGTCCGGCGTGCCGGTGCACGTCGCGGAGGGCCGCGCCGTGGAGACGATGGCGGCCGCCGACGTCGCGGTGCTGGCCTCGGGAACGGCCGCCGTCGAGGCGGCGTGCGCCGGCGTCCCCATGGTGGTCGTGTACCGGTTGTCGCGGCTCACCGCATGGATCGTGCGGCGGTTCGTCGTCACCGGCGACGTCGAACGCTCGGGCTTCTCGATCCCCAATATCGTCCTCGGCCGCCGGGCGATCCCGGAGTTGCTGCAAGATGCGGTCGGCGGGCCGGCGATCGCGCGCGAAGTGGAGGGACTGCTCGAGCCGGCGGCGGCCGCGCGCGCCCGCGCGGATCTCGCGGAGGTCTGCCGCCGTCTCGGCCCCCCTGGAGCGGTCGAGCGTGCCGCGGCGGAGGTCCTGACCGCGCTGGACAGCGGGGTAAAGGCCACGATACCATAGGTTCGTGTGCCCGCCGTTAGGGTACGATCATGCGGTGAACGAACGGAGCCTTCGATGAGCAACCTGTGGACGATGCATCTGCGGCGCGCCGCGCTGTGGGCCATTCCCGCCGCGCTGGTGGCCGCATTGGTCTGGAGCGCGCTGCCCCGCGGCGGCGGAGAGCCGGTGACGCCGCCGGCGCTGCCGGTTCCCGCGGCGCCGTCCGCCGCTTCTTCCGGGGCGGCGGGAACGTCCGCGGCCGGATCGGCGGGTCAGACCGGTTCGCCGCAGGGCGCGGCCGCGGGAGGGGTCGCGGGAGACAGTCAGGCAGCGCCGTCCTCGGCGGGTGGCGCAGCCGTGGCCGGCGCGAGCGCGTCCTCGCCTGACGCGCAGGGCGCGGCCGGGACGGCGCAGCGTCCGAGCAGCGGGGTCGCGTCGGGCGAGATCAAGCTGGGCAACCTCGTCGGCACCGACGACCAGGGCCACGTGCGCTGGCGGATTCTCGCCGACGACATGACGCTGCAGCAGGCGCAGCAGACGGTCGCGCTCAAGAACGTCCACGCGACGTTCTTCGACAACGACGGCTCGCGCATGCTGGTGAACGGCGAGACCGGCGCCTACAATACGCGCACCCGGGAGGTCACGGTCGGCGGGAACGTGCACGGTGTCACGAGCACCGGCCGCGAGCTCTTCGCCGACACCGTCCATTACTCGCCGCAGTCGCGTCAGGTGGAAGGCCGGGGCCACGTGCGCGTGGTGCAGGAGCGGGTCATCATGTACGCCGACAGCATGATCTCGGACCTCACACTCGGCCAAACGCGCTTCTTCGGCAACGTGCACATGACGCTGCGGTAATGACCGGTCGAGACAATCGGGCGGACAAGCGCGGCGGTCCCGCGCGGTGGGCAGCCGCGGTGCTGGCGGCCGTCCTCGGCGCCGCGCCGGCGTTCGGGGCATCGGCCGGCTGGGATTTCCTGGGGGGCGGTGGCTTCGCCGCGGCGGCGCAGTCCGCACCCGCCGCGCCGGACGAGACCGCGCCCCGCACGCCGGTGCCGGTGGACGTCGCCGGGGCGGACACGATCGAGTACGATGCCGCCACGGAGTCGTACACGTTCATCGGCGAGCACGTCGTTGTCACACGCGGCGACGAGCGCCTCGAGGCGTCCGAGATCCACTACGACGGCGCGAAGCGCCGCGCGGTCCTGCCGCACCACGGCACCATGTCGTCGCCGACGATGGGACTGGAGGCCGACGCTATTACGGCCGAACTCGGAACGCGCCACGTGCTGGCCGAGGGACACGTGCACGGACGATTTCTCGATCAGGGTGTATGGGCGACGCTGACGGCCTCGCGCGTCGAAGCCGACGACCGTCCGGACCTCCGCCGCGTGGACGCCTCCGGCGACGCCGTGGTCGTGCGGGGCGATCAGGAACTGCGCGGCAGCCGCATCCTCTACGACCGCTCGGCGCAGCACGCGACGGTGGAAGGACGGGCGATCGCGCTGCGCGGCGGCGACCGCCTCGAGGCCGATCACATCGAAGGGAACCTCGCGACGCGCGACGGCGAGGCGACGGGCCACGTCGTGCTCGACCGCGCGGCGACGCACATGCACGCGACGGCGGACCGGGCGACGTATTCCGGCGGCGACGACACGGTCGTGCTGATCGGGCACGCCGTCGTGACGCGCGACCGCGACAAGATGGAGGCCGACCGGATCACGGTGCACCTGCGCAGCAACAGCGCGGTGGCCGACGGACGCCCCAAGATCGTCGCCTATCCGTCGGACACATCGCCGTGAGCGCGGCCGCCGCCTCGGAGCCGGCCGCGGACACGCTCCGCGCCGAAGGACTGGTCAAGCGCTACAACAGCCGGACCGTCGTGAACCACGTGTCCCTGACGGCCCGGGCCGGCGAGATCGTGGGGCTGCTCGGGCCGAACGGCGCGGGCAAGACGACGACCTTTTACATGATCGTGGGACTCGTGCGGCCGGATGCCGGCGACGTCTGGATCGGCGACACCGCGGTGACGGACGAACCCGTGGACGTCCGGATCCGCGCGGGCGTCGGCTATCTCGCCCAGGAGCCGTCGATTTTCCGGCGCCTGACCGTGGTGGAGAACGTGCTGCTCGTGCTCGAGCAGCGCGAACCGTCGCGGGCGGCCCGCGAGGCCCGGGCCGGCGAGCTGTTGGAGGAGTTCCATCTCGGCGACCTCGCCGGCCAGCCGGCGTGGACGCTGTCCGGCGGCGAGCGCCGGCGTGTGGAGATCGCGCGCGCGCTCGCGCTCGATCCGTCGTTCCTGCTGCTCGACGAGCCGTTCACCGGCATCGATCCCATCTCGATTCAAGATCTGCAGCGGACGGTGCGGTACCTCAGCGATCGCGGGCTCGGTGTCATCATCACCGACCACAACGTGCGCGAAACGCTTCAGATCACCGACCGCGCGGCGATCATCCACGACGGCCGCATCGTGGCCACCGGGACGCCGGCGCATATTTTGCAAGACCCCGAAGCGCGCCAGGTGTACCTCGGCGAAGGTTTCCGCCTGTGACGATGACGCTGCTCGACCGCCTGCTCGTCACGGAGATCGGCTCCTCGTTTGGCGCCGCGCTCGGCCTGTTTACCGTCCTGCTCGTCATGAACCATCTGTTCTACCTGGCGCGGCTGATCATCGGGCAGGGCATCGCCATCCAAATCGCGCTCGTGCTGATGGCCTACAAGATTCCGTACTTCATCGCGTTCAGCGCCCCGATGGGCGCGCTGCTCGCCACGGTCTGGGGGATGGGCCGGCTGGCCGATCACAACGAGCTGGCCGCGCTGCGGGTGTCCGGCGTCAGCCTCCTGCGGATCGCCGCGCCCCTCGTCCTGACCGGCGTCGTCGTCGCGGCCGGGACGCTGGTGTTCGCGGAAGGCGTGGTGAGCCTCAGCGAGGACCAGTACCGCGTGGCGATGGCCGACGTTATGGCGCGGGGCCCGGAGCTCCACCCCATCGAGAACGTGTTTTTTCAGGCGCCGATCCCGCAGGGCAACGCCCTCTACAGCGCGCACCGGTATGAGCCGCGGTCGCGCACGCTGCAGGCGGTGACCGTGGTCTACATGACGCCGCGGCAGCCCCTCGAGGTGATCGAGGCCGACCACGCGACGTACGCGCAGGGCACCCAGTGGACGTTTGAGAACGGGCATATGTACGTCTTATCCGAGGGCCAGATGGTGTCGACGAAGTTCGACACGCTGCGCGTGACGGTGCCGCGGTCGCCGGAGGACTTCACCCTCGCGCCGAAGCAGCCGGCGGACATGAGCATTCGCGAGCTCGTCGGCGAGATCGCGCGCTACCGCCGCAACGGGGGCGACGTGCGGTCCTTCGTGGGAGAGCTGAACACCAAGGTGGCCACGGCGCTGAGCTCGGTGGCGTTCGTGCTGCTGGCGGTGCCGCTCAGCCTGCGTCCGCACCGGTCCGGGCCCAGCATGGGCTTCGGCATGAGCATCCTGGTTCTCGTCGGATACTATCTGATCGCGATTCCGGCGCAGCTGGCCGCCGACGGGCACGCGCTCTCGCCCGTGCTCGCGGCGTGGCTGCCGGATGTCATCGTCGGCGCCGCCGGCGTGATTCTGTTGATGCGGGCGGCGCGTTGAGAGCGGCGGGACCCGGGCGAGAACGTCTCCTCCTCGGTCTCGTCCTCGCCCTCGCGGCGGCGCTCTTTGTCTTCCAACTCGGCGCCGGCAGCCTCTGGGACGTCGACGAGCCGCGATACGCGGAAGCGGGACGGGAGATCCTCACCACCGGCGATCTGTTTACCCAGCATCTGAACGGCGCGCCCTGGCTGGGGCCGGCCCCGCTCTGGATCTGGCTGCAGGCGGCGTCCGGGGCCGTGCTCGGATTCTCGGAGTGGTCCGCGCGCGTGTGGGCCGCCGTCTTCGGCGTGCTCGGCGTGCTCGCGACCTACGCGCTCGGCCGGGAGTGGTTCGGCCCGCGGACCGGACTGCTGAGCGCGCTCGTGCTGGCGACGACGCTGGCGTACGTGGTCACCTCCCGCCTCGCGGTGCTCGATATCGCGGCCGTGACGTGGATAGTGCTGGCGATATGGGCCGGCTATCGGGGCTACCGCGAGCACCGGCGGCGCGACTACGTGTTGTCGAGCCTCTTCCTCGGCCTCGGCGTGCTCACGCGGGGGCCGGGCACCGTGGTGCTGCCGGTCGCGGCGATGGTGGTGTTTCTGGCGTACCGGCGCGCGCTCGGGCGGCTGCGGGAATTTCCCTGGCTCCCGGCGGGGGCGGTCTTTCTCGCGGTGGCCGCGCCGTGGTATGCGGTGGAGGCCGCGCGGCACGGGGCCGCGTTCCTGAACGCGGCGGTCTGGGGCCACGCGGTGCCGCAGTTCACCGCGCCGGCGGGCGCGCACGTGCACACCCTGCTTACCGACGCCGGCATCGTCGCGATCGGCGCCGTGCCGTGGACCGCCTTTCTGCCCGGCGCCGCGGGTTACCACTATCTCCGCCGCTGGCAGGACGGCAGTCTCCTGTGCCTGCTGTGGGCGGTGCTCGTCTTCGCCTTCGCCCTCGCGGCGGGTGAGCGTCTCCCGGCCGACGTCCTGCCGCTGTTCCCGATTGCGGCGATCGCCGTCGGCCGGCTGTGGGAGGAGTTCCTCTTCGAAGGCGCGGGCCGGCTGCGGCGGACGCTCGCGGCCTCGTTCGTCCTGCAGATCGGCGTCGTGGTCCTGCTGGTCGTCGCCGCCGCGGCGTTCGCCACGACCCGCTATCCGCGCGAGTTCGCCGCCGTGCGGGATTTCTTGCTGGCCCCGGTCGGCGTGCTGGTGCTCGGCACCGGCGTGACCGCGGTCCTCTTCCGCCTGCGCCGCTACACGGCCGCGTTCCTCTCGCTGCCGGCGGCGACCGTGGTCTTCATCGGCGTCCTGTATGCCGGCACGCTGCCGGCCGTCGAAACGCAGAAGCCGATGAAGCCGCTGGCCTCCGCGCTCGCGGCGCGCCTTCGCCCCGGCGACCGCGTCATCGCCTACATGATCGAGGCGCCGGCCGCGCTCGTCTTCTACGCCGATCATCCCGTCGAGCAGGCCGGCGACCCGGCGGCGCTCCGGCGCCTGCTTTGTGGACGGGGACGGGTCTTCGTCGTCGCCCGCCGTGAGGATCTGGCGGCGGCGCCCGGCCTGCCGCGCGGACTCGAGCCGGTGGCCGCCGACGGCATCTACGTTGCCGAGATGAAGCCGCCCGCCGAGGCGTGCGGGGGCGGCTCCTAAATGGGCGGCTCGGGAGGAGGCGGCCTCGGAGCATCCTTCGGCGACGGCAGGCCCGCCGCCACGATCGTCGTACCAACCTACAATGAGCGGGCGACGGTTGCGGGGCTGCTGCGTGGGTTGGCGCACGCGGCCTGCGCCGTCCCCGGCACGTGCGAGGCGCTCGTCATCGACGACTCCTCGCCCGACGGCACGGGGCAGGTCGCGGCCGGGGTGGCCTCCGAACTCCAGGACGTTCTGCCGGTCATCGTCATCACGCGCCCCGGCAAAAGTGGGCTGGCATCGGCGGTCCTCGAGGGTGTGCGGCGGGCACGGGGGCATGTCATCGTCGTGATGGACAGCGACCTCTCGCATCCACCGGAGACGGTTCCCGCGCTGCTCGGCGCGGTGGCCGGGGGCGCCGACATCGCCGTCGGGTCCCGGTACATACGCGGCGGCGGCGTCCGGCGGTGGCCGTGGCGGCGCCGCGTGATGAGCCGGGGCGCCACGTGGATGGCCCGCGCATTCCTGGGCGTGCGGGTCGCGGATCCCATGTCGGGGTTCTTCGCGGCGCGGCGCCGGCTGTTCGAGGACGCGCCGATCCTCGGCCTCGGGTACAAGATCCTGCTCGAGCTCGTCGCGCTGCATCCCTCGGCCGCGGTGGTGGAAGTTCCCTACGTATTCACGGAGCGCGCCGGGGGCCGCAGCAAGCTGAACGCGGCGGAGGTCGCCAACTACCTCCGGCTTCTCGCGCGGCTGCGCGCCGGCCGCCGGCGGGCCGGCCCATGAGCGTCGCGGCGTTTCTGATCCCGCTCCTCATCCTGGTCAGCGGGCTCGTCGCCTTCATCGGAAACATGGTCGGCCGCGCGATCGGCCGGAGGCGATTGACGCTGTTGGGCGTGCGGCCGCGCTACACCGCCCAGATCGTCACGGTCGTCACCGGGATGATGATCACCGTCGTGACGCTCGCGGTCGTGCTGCTGGCGAGCCAGGACGCGCGCCAGGCGCTGTTCCATCTCCAAGAGGTCTAGCAGCAGACGCGGCAGCTCGAGGCGCAGATCACGGCGCAGCAGCGCGAGCTGCGGGCGCTTCAGGTCCGCGACATCATCTATCAGAACGATCAGGAGGTGCTGCGGACCGTGATCGACGGCCGGGCGCCGTTCGACGACATTCGCCGGCGGGTGCAGACCTTCGTCGATCTCGCCGCCCGGGCAGCGCGTGAGCGCGGCGCGGCCCCCGGGCCGGACGGTGCGACGATCGTCCTGTCGCCGCCGGGCCTGACCGCGGACGTCGTCGCGCGGGACATCGCGGAGCGGGGCCAGTTGATGGTGGTCCGGATGATCGCGAGCGAAAACACGGTGCGCGGCCTGCCGGTCCACGCGACCGTTCTCGTGTTCCCGAACGCCGTCGCGTTCCACGAGGGCCAGACGATTGCCGGCGCCTCGGTCAACGGCCGCGACTCCCGCGCGCAGATCGAGAACGCGCTCGTCGATCTGGCGGCCCAGGCGGCGGCCGGGGCCAAACGGGACGGCGTCATCTCGCCGCCGTTTGCGCTTACGACGAGCCCGGTCGACGTCCGGCTCGATCCGGCGATCGTCCTCGAAACGGTGGACCGCATCAAGGCCGCGGGCACCGTCACGATGGTCAGGGCCGTGGCGCTGATCGACACCTATACGGTTGGACCGCTCGTCATCACGTTCCGGTGACGGCCGCGTGACGGTGCTCGGCATCGACCCCGGCCGCGACAAGTGCGGCATGGCGGTCTGCGTCCCGGGCGCGGTGCTGGTGAGGACGATCGTGCCGCCGGCCGAGGTGCCGCGCGTGGTGGTGGCGTGGGCCGCCGCACACCCGATCGACGTGATCGTGGTCGGCGGCGGAACCGGCTCCCGGCAGATCATGGCCGCGCTCGCCGGCCTCCACGCCTCCGGACGCCTGCCGCCGGTGACCGCGGAGGAAGAGCGCGACAGCACCCTCGCCGCCAGGCGGCGCTACTTCGAGGAACATCCCGCCAAGGGGTGGAGGAAATTGGTCCCGCGGTCCTTGCAGGTACCGCCAGAGCCGTACGACGATTACGCGGCCGTGGTCATCGCGGAGCGTCGATTGGCCAAAATTTGAGGGGGATATCACCGGTAAACTTGCAATATACGATCATACGTTCGCTATTATGTACGATGTACGTATCTTTCCGCCCGTGCTAATATTGAAGACGCTCTTCAAAGTCTGCAGGATATTAGGTGATACCGTCGTACACCAGTGTGGATATGGCCGGGTGATCGCCCACTGTGTAGTCCTTTGAGTGGGATAGATGCCCGGTGCGTTCCTGTCATCTGCTTTTCAGTCGTTGTTCTTGAGTTGTCACCCGGTCCCAGCGGCCAAAGGCCGTACCGGGTCTCGTCCGGAGAGGAGGGGGCGGCATACCAGGACGGGGCCAGGAGCGGGTGAACACGCGGGTTATGGTCGGAGGACGGACGGCGCGAGAAAACACGGTCACTCGAGCCCGACGCCTCTGCCCGGACCCGACATCACAGCAGCAAGGGGGAATGGGCAGCATGAAGCATATCGCAGTAGTCGTTGCTGCCGCGGTCATGTTTGCGATGGTCGCCCCCGCGTTCGCGCAGCCGTTCGCCGATGTGCCCACGAATCACTGGGCATACGACGCGATCGCTGAGCTCGCGGCGAAGGGCCTGGTCGAGGGGTATCCCGACGGGACCTTCAAGGGTGACCGCGCCATGACCCGGTACGAAATGGCGATGGTGGTGGCCCGGTTGCTGGCGAGGATCGAGAGCATTCAGATTCCGGCTCCCTCGCCCGCGCCGCAGGTCACCCGCGCCGACCTCGAAGCGCTGCAGCGGTTGATCAACGAGTTCCGGGCCGAACTGGCCGCGCTGGGCGTTCGAGTGACGGCAATTGAAGAAGAGTTGAACGCGATCAAGGCCAGGCTCGACAACGTGAAGATCACCGGCCGGTGGCGGTTCCGCTATGACGGCGGCCCGGGCTTCAGCGGTGGCTCCCTGAACGGCAACGGGAACACCGGCTCGATCGATTCCGGTACGTCGCCGACCGTGTTCCGCGCCCGGATGGGCGGCAAGCTCATGTTCGACGGCAGCGTGGCGCCCGACATCCACGCGATCATCGGTCTCGAACTCTCGACCGGCCTCACCAGCACGCCCGCGACGTTTGACGGCGCGGGGTACGGTGGCGGTGCCGGCGGCGTCGGTTGTACCGGCGGCACGCCGTGCTACCAGTTTGCGAACATCGCGGAAATGTACCTCGATTGGAACAATGCCTGGGGCTTGCCGCTGCGGATCCAGCTCGGCCGCATGGGCGGCATCCTGAACGCCTTTGGGATGCTCCCGCTGCAGTTCGGCCCGCACGGCCTGCTCGTGAACTCCACGTCCGACACGTACGGCGCGTCGAACGGCAACAGCGGCACGGCGATCTGGGACGGCCTGCATCTCTCCGGCAACGTGCCGGCGTGGGCTGACTTCACGTGGCAGGCGGCGGTCTGGCGCGTGCTCGGCCCGACCGGCGGCGGCACCTACTTCCTGGGCGAGGATGCCTACGGAGTGGACGCCAACATTCGGGTGATCCCGGGCCTGCGCGTCGGCGCATACTGGGTGGCGAACAACATCAACGCCGCCTCCCCGGTCTTCCCGGCGAACGCGACCAGCGCGCTGTGGCACGTGTACGGCAACCCGAGCACTCCGCTCACCAACCCGCCGACAGCAGCCTGTCCGGCGGTCGCTTCTGTGGGGGGCGGTCTTCCGGCCGCGGCCGGCGGCGGCACCAGCCAGGGCGGTATCCAGTGCCCGGCGCTTGGCTCGGGTGGCGGCGGCTATGCCACCTGGAACGTCGTTCCCGGCATCAGGCTTGACGGCGAAATTGCCGGCTGGAGCGATGGCGTGACGGGGCGTAGCGACAGCGCGTACTACGTCGACGCCGCGTTCGATCTCGGCGCAATGACGGGGATCGGCCACAAGCTCGCGGTCACCCTGTCCTACGAGAACGCGGGCGTGAACTTCTACGCTCCGTACCAGAGCGACGTCGACTACGACATCAGCGGCACGGTCGGCCCGGGCAACGCTCAGCTGTTCACCGGCGATGTCTCGTTTGACATCACCGACCAGTGGGGCTTCCTGGGCGCGTACGTGACCGGCAACAACCTCTCCAACGGGATGGGCATCACCGAGTGGCGGGTCGGCGTTGTGTACCGGTTCGCGCCCGGCGCCTCGATCTACACCCGCGTGGAGAACCAGCGGATCAACGGGATCTCGCAGTACACGCTGTACCGTTCGGAGCTGAACTACAACTTCTAAACGCTCCGGATCCGCGCTCGTTCCGCGGTGGCCCCTCGGACAACCGGGGGGCCACCCGGTTTTTCTCCGGGAGATCCCGCGGGGATGAAAAATGTTACAACGCGTTCACTGTGATGGACTATACTGTAGTGGGTAGTTTTCGGAGGTGCAGATGATGCGGGGGCAGACCGTCAGGGCCGTCATCTTCGTCGCCATACTCTCGCTCCTCGCCGCGGACCTCTCGGTCGGCTGCGGCAGAAACGCGTACGTCTACGGGCCCGTGGAGCAGAAGTACACCACCGGGTCCGACGAAGGCGACCGGTTGATCATGATCCAGGGCCAGACCTATCTGGTGCCGCCGGCCTTCTACACGGTGATCTCGGTGGGCGACACGGTGAAGTACAACGGCACCAAGTGGTCGATCATCAAGTACGCGGACGGCCGGCCCGTGCCGGCGCAGTATGCGCCGTAGCCAGGGCGTCGTCCGGTGCGTCTCGACGTGGGCTTAAGACTGTGCGGCGCCGCCGTCGCGGCGTGTGTGACGGCGGCACTCGCGTTTTCATCGGGGGCATCCGCGGCCGCGGCCGACCACACCGTCGCCGTGGCGCTCTTTTACGCGCCGACGCCGGTGACGACGTACTCCGGACTGATTCCGGAAGAGTACGCGAGTGAAGATATGTCGGCGAAGCTGGCCGCCGCGTCCGGCGGCCGGTTCGCGGTCGTGCCGCGCGGGCAGGTCAGGGCCCAGGAAGGCGGCCTGCGCTGGCGTGAGTGGGATGCGCTGCGGTTCGCGCGGCTGGGCGATCTCGGCCGCGCAGCCGGCGCGGACCGCCTCGTCGTGGGATGGATCGAATCCCTGGTGCTGGATCGCCTCGGCGGCGGGGGCAACGATTTCGACATCGGCGGCGGAGAGGGCGGGGGCACGCTCGCCGGGTACGCCGTCGTCGTGGCGCAGGTGTTTGACACGGCGCAGGGACGCATCGTCTATCAGACCAAAGTCGCCGGACACTCGCTCGGCGCCGTGCCGACGCTTGTCGTCCAGGGCGCCCTCGACGACGCCGTACGGCGCGCCGCCGTTCAACTGACGGACCCGCTGACCGCCTCGCCCTAACGTCTCTGCCGCCGGCGCACCCGCCGGCCGGTTCACACGCCGGCGATCTGCCGGACAATCTCCTCGGCCGCGCGGCGCGGATCTGCCGCCCGTGTGATGGCCCGTCCTACGACGAGCATGTCGGCCCCGGCCGCGACGGCGGCCACCGGCGTATCGGTGCGCCGCTGATCGTCGCGGCCGGCGCCCTCCGGCCGGATGCCGGGGCAGACAATCAGAAACTCCGGACCGCACGCCTGCCGCACGGCCGCCGCGTCGAGCGGCGAGGCGACCACCCCGTCCAGCCCGCCGGCGCGCGCGAGCCGCGCGAGGCGCAGCGTTTCGGCCTCGGGGCGCTCGGCGACGCCGATCTCGGCGAGCGCCTCCGTGTCGCCGCTCGTGAGCAGCGTGACTCCGATCACCTTCATGCGCGTACCGCCCGATTCGCGGGCCGCGTCGCCGGCCGCGCGCGCCGCGGCCTCGATCATCGCGCGGCCGCCGAGCGCATGCACGTTGCACAGCGACACGCCGAGCCGGGATGCGGCCGCGACACCCGCGGCCACCGTCGACGGAATGTCGTGAAACTTGAGATCGAGGAAGATCTCGCCGCGCCGGCGGATCGCGGTGACGGCGGCGGGCCCCGCCGCGGTGAAGAGGTGCGGGCCGATCTTGAACCACCGCGCCAGGCCGGCGAGCCGGTCCGCGAGCGCCTCCGCTTCCGGCAGCGACGGGGTATCGAGGGCGACGATCAGACGATCCCGCGGATCCACGGCAGTTATTATAAGCGGTCGGCCACGCGCAGCGCATGCAGGTTCGGTTGACACTCGCGAACGTACGTCCTATAATCCAGTAAATTAGCCGGGGCCGTTGACGCGGCTCCGGCGCCGCAGGGGAGGGCCCACACCGCGTGGGGCTGCTGGACGACGTCGCCGAGGTGTTGATTCGCGAGGATGAGCTCGCGGATCGCATCGCGGACCTTGGACGGCAGATCAGCAGAGACTACGACGGCAAGACCCCGCTGTTCGTCGGCATCCTGAAGGGCTCGTCGCTGTTCCTCTCCGATCTGCTCCGCCAGGTGTCGGTTCCCTGCATGCTCGACTTCATTGCCACGAGCGCGTACGGCACCGGGACCGAGAACTCCGGCATCGTCCGCATTCTCAAAGACCTTGACCAGACGATCGAAGGACGGCACGTCGTGATCGTGGATGACATCATCGATACCGGCTTCACGATGGACTACCTGCTCGAGACGCTGAAGGCGCGGTACCCGGCGAGCCTGCGGGTGTGCGCGCTGCTCGACAAGGTGACGCGCCGGCGCCGCCACGTGCCGATCGACTACCGCGGCTTCGAGATCCCCGACAAGTTCGTGGTCGGGTACGGGCTCGACTACGCGGGCATCTACCGGAACCTGCCGTTTATCTGTGTATTGAAGCCGGAGGTCTACACGTGAACCGCCGACGCCCCCGCCCCGCGGGGGCGCCCGAGTCTCCAGGAGGGTGCATGCATGGAGTTCATCGGTAAGGGCCGCGCCGCCCGCCGCACGTACGGGTTCGAGGAGATCGCGCTCGTCCCCGCCTCGGCGACCGTCGATCCGGAGGACGTCGACACGTCATGGCAGGTCGCGGGACGCAGCTTCGTGCTGCCGGTCATCGCGGCCGCGATGGACAGCGTCGTCGATGTCGGCATGGCCACGGCACTCTCCAAGCTCGGCGCGATGGCCGTCCTCAACCTCGAAGGCATTCAAACCCGCTACGCCAACCCGCGCGAGGTGCTGGACCGGCTCGCCGCGGCGACGCCGGATCGCGTCGTCGCGGTGATGCAGGAGGCCTACCGGGAGCCGATCAAGGACGACCTCGTCGGGCGTCGCGTCTCCGAGATCCGCTCCGGCGGCGGCGTGCCGGTCGTCTCCACGACGCCCGCCGGCGCGGCGCGGCTCGCGCCGCTCGCGGCCGCGGCGGGCGCCGAGATTCTCCTCGTGCAGTCGACCGTCATTACCGAACAGCACCGCAGCGAGCGCGGCCGCGCCCTGTCGCTGCGGGAGCTGGTCGCCCACACGAAGATCCCCGTCATGGCCGGCAACTGCGTCTCCTACGAGGCGGCGCTGCAGCTCTTCGAGTCCGGGGTGTCCGCGGTCTTCGTCGGGGTCGGGCCGGGCGCCGCGTGCACCAGCCGGAAAGTCCTCGGCGTCGGGGTGCCCCAGGCGACGGCGATCATGGACGTGGCCGCCGCGCGGGCGGAGTTCGCGCGCCGGACGGGCCGCCACGTGCCGATCGTCGCCGACGGCGGCATCTCGGTCGGCGGCGAGATCGCCAAGTCGATCGCGTGCGGCGCGGACGCGGTGATGCTCGGCTCGCTGTTCGCGCGCGCCGAAGAGGCCCCCGGGCGCGGCTTCCACTGGGGGATGGCGACGCCGCACGCGGCGCTGCCGCGCGGCACGCGGATCAACGTCGGCAGCACCGGCACGCTGCGCGACATCCTGTTCGGACCGGCCCGGGTCGACGACGGCTCGCAGAACTTGATCGAGGCGCTCCGCACGGCGATGGGCATGTGCGGGGCGGGCTCCGTCCGGCAGATGCAGCAGGCCGAGGTGATTATCGCGCCCTCGCTCGTCACCGAGGGCAAAACGATGCAGATCGCGCAGCGGGTGGGGCAGGGCCGGTGACGGCGCCGGCCGCGCGGGAGAGCGCCCCGGTGCAGACCGGCGACAACGTGCGCGAGCACGTCACCCGCGCGCAGATTCCGGCCACGGACGATCTGGTCGTCGTCCTCGACTTCGGGGCCCAGTACAGCCAGCTGATCGCCCGGCGCGTCCGGGAGCTGCGCGTCTACAGCCTGATCCTTCCGTACGACACACCGCTCGCCGATCTGCTCGCGCTCCGCCCGAAGGGCCTCATCCTCTCCGGCGGCCCCAACAGTGTGTACGATCGCGGGGCGCCGCACTGCGACCCGGGGCTGTTCACCGCGGGGATCCCGATTCTCGGCATCTGCTACGGCATGCAGCTGATGGCGCACGTGCTGGGCGGCCACACCGGGCCCGCGGCGCGCCGCGAGTACGGCCGGACGCGCCTCTTCGTCGACGAATCGCCGGACGCCCTGTTCGGCGGGCTCGAGCGCCGGCTGATCGGCTGGATGAGCCACGGCGACACGGTCTCGCGCCTGCCGGAGGGCTTCGAGACGCTCGCGCACTCCGATCACACGCCCTACGCCGCGGTCGCGCACCGGCCCCGCCGGCTGTACGGCCTGCAATTCCACCCGGAGGTCTCGCACACGCCGTGGGGCACGGACGTTTTGAGGAACTTCCTCTATACCGTGTGCGGCTGCTCGCCGTCGTGGGAGATGGCGTCGTTCATCGACCGCTCCGTCGACGAGATCCGCGCGCAGGTGGGCGCCGGCCGCGCGATCTGCGCGCTGAGCGGCGGCGTCGACTCCTCCGCGGCGGCCGCGCTGGTGTACCGGGCGATCGGCGACCGGCTGACGTGCGTCTTCGTGGACCACGGGCTGCTCCGCCAGGGCGAGTCGGAGGGCGTGGTGGCGGTCTTCCGCGACCACTTCGGCATGCCGCTTGTGCACGTCGACGCCCGGCGCCGCTTCCTCGAACGGCTCGAGGGCGTGACCGATCCGGAGCAGAAGCGGATCCTGATCGGCCGCGAGTTCATCACGGTGTTCGCGGAAGAAGCGGCGCGCTTCGACCGGCCCGAATACCTCGTGCAGGGCACGCTCTACCCGGACGTGATCGAAAGCGGCACGCGCACGGCCGCGCGCATCAAGACCCACCACAACGTCGGCGGCCTGCCGGACGTGATGCCGTTCCGCCTGATCGAGCCGTTCCGGACGCTCTTCAAGGACGAGGTCCGCGTGGTCGCCCGGACGCTCGGCCTGCCCGACGAGATGGTCGGCCGGCATCCGTTCCCCGGGCCGGGGCTGGCGATCCGGGTGCTCGGGGACGTGACCGACGAGCGGCTCGAGACGCTGCGCGCCGCCGACGCGATCGTGCGCGAAGAGCTCCGCCGCGCCGGCGTGACCCGCGAGGTCTGGCAGGCGTTCGCGGTGCTGCTGCCGGTGCACACGGTCGGCGTCGCCGGCGACGCGCGGACGTACGGCCACGTCGTCGCGATCCGCGTCGTGACGAGCGAAGACGGGATGACCGCCGACTGGGCGCGGCTGCCCGCGGATCTGCTCGAGGCGATGAGCAACCGGATCACCGGCGAGGTCCCCGGGATCAGCCGCGTCGTCTACGACGTGACGAGCAAGCCGCCGGCCACGATCGAGTGGGAATAGCACGGCCGGCCTTCCTCTCGGAGTTCGATAGGGTGTAGGATAATAGCGAACCCCAGCCGCGTTATCCCGTGATAGGCGTCTCCGGTGTCATCGTGCCCGAATCAGGACCCGCACTTGAAGCGCTGCTCAACGACCGCCAGCTCGAGGCGGTGCGCCACGGCGACGGCCCGCTGCTCGTGTTCGCCGGCGCGGGGTCGGGCAAAACCCGCGTCCTCACCTACCGCATCGCCTCGCTGATCCAGGACCGCGGCGTCCCGGCGCCGGCGATTCTCGCGGTGACGTTTACCAACAAGGCCGCGGGCGAGATGCGCGAGCGTCTCACCGCGCTGCTCGGTGTCACGATTGCGCGCGCGCTGTGGATCGGGACGTTTCACGCGACCTGCAGCCGGATCTTGCGGATCTCCGGGGCGCCGGCCGGCGTCGATCCGCGCTTCATCATCTACGACACCGACGACCAGCGCACGCTGATGCGCGAGACGCTCCGGGCGCTCGACCTCGACGACCGCCGGTTTCCTCCGGCCGCGGTGCTCGGCGAGATCAGCCGCGCCAAGAACGAGCTGGTGGACCACGTCGCGTACGCCCAGCGCGCGGAAACCGCGCGCGAGTCGATGCTCGCCCAGATCTACGCGGCCTACCAGCGCCGGCTCGACGACGCGCGGGCGCTCGACTTCGACGACCTGCTGCTCCGGACCGTGCAGCTGCTGCATGGGGCGCCGGACGTGCTCGCGCGGTATCAGGAGCGGTTCCGGCACATCCTCGTCGACGAGTACCAGGACACGAATCACGCGCAGTACACGCTGGTCGGGCTCCTGGCGCGGCGCCACCGCAACCTCTGCGTCGTCGGAGACGACGACCAGGCGATCTACCGGTGGCGCGGGGCCGACGTGCGCAACATTCTCGAGTTCGAGCGCGACTATCCGGAGGCGCGGGTCGTCGCGCTCGAGCAGAACTACCGCTCGACGCAGCGCATCCTCGCGGTCGCGGGCGCGGTGATCCACCACAACCCGCACCGGCATCCCAAGACGCTCTGGACGGCCAACCCCGCCGGCGCCCCGGTCACGCTGTACGAGGCGTTTGACGGCTACGAGGAGGCCCGGTACGCCGGCGACCAGATCCGCGCGCACCAGGCCGCGGGCGGCCGGTTCGGCGAGATCGCGGTGCTCTACCGCACGCACGCGCAGTCCCGCCAGTTCGAGGAGATGTTCCTCCGTCTCGGGATCCCGTACCAGATCGTCGGCGGCCTCCGATTCTACGAACGGGCCGAGGTCAAGGACCTGCTGGCCTATCTGCGGCTCGCGTTCAACCCCGCGGACGAGGCGGGGCTGCGCCGCATCGTCAACGTGCCCCGGCGCGGGATCGGGGACACCACCATCCGGCGGCTCGACGCCTACGCGCGCGAATCGGGCACCACGCTGTGGGAGGCGGTGCGCGGCGCCGCGC
>Ga0102924_1000901_pt1 | contig 35560 bp, 34 predicted proteins | sample PaiPotPPM11metaG_FD_80116 | JGI IMG/M metagenome (GOLD analysis project Ga0102924, IMG submission 80116) | Iron sulfur acid spring bacterial and archeal communities from Banff, Canada, to study Microbial Dark Matter (Phase II) - Paint Pots PPM... ...
CCGAAGTCGCGGGGACCGGCGGGCCATCGGGCCACGGCGGCGGCGCAGCTCCGGCTTTGACCGATTGCACCTGCCGGGCGATCGAGCCGGTGACATCGGCCATATCGTGCTCGACGGCGGCGAGCCGCGACTTGATCTGGTCATCGTCAGCCGCGAGCTCGGTCACGGCATCGGCAAGCCGCTTGGTTTCGGCCAGCGCATCGGCTGGCCGGACCGTCTGAGCGGGCAGCACTTGCGCCACGGAACTGCCGCTCAGCGCGGTCATCGCAACTTCGGCGCGCTGCGCGCCTACCACGCCGCGGCTCGCCAGCACGGCGATCAGCAGGGCGGTGGCGGCGGTAGATCCCCACATCACCAGCCGCCAAAGGCCCGGCATGGTGACGGGAACCGTTACCGCGGGCTTCTTGAGGTCCGCCGGCGCCCGTTGCACTTCGTCTGTCATTCCGGCGTTCCGCAGTGCTGCCAAGCGAATCAGTGCTAAAAATCTAGCAGATTCTCACTATTCGGACCTCCGAAGCTGGGGCGCCGCCGCCGCAGCGCCTGCCCCGGGGGTTGCACGCGCGGCTTTCGATCACGCAAGGGCTCGGATAAGAGAGCGCGCGGAGATGACGATGAAGGCTCAGGTTCGAACCTGCCTTGCGATCGTACTCGCTGCCGGCGAGGGCACGCGGATGCATTCGGCGCGCCCAAAGGTGTTGCACGCCGTTGCCGGGCGATCGCTGCTCGCCCATGTGCTTTCGGCGGTTGCCGATGCAAGGATTGCCGCGACGGCGGTCGTCATCGGACCCAAGCAGACCGATGTCGCAGCGGCGGCCAAACGCGTTTTGCCGGGCGCCAGGATTTTTGTTCAGCGCCAGCGCAAAGGCACCGCCCACGCCGTGGTCGCGGCGAAAGCCGCGATCGAGCGGCACCCGGACGACGTCCTTGTCGTCTATGGCGATACCCCATTGATCCGTCCGGCAACGCTTGAACGGCTGCGCGCGCCGCTTGCCAATGGCGCCGCGGTTGCCGTGCTGGCGTTTCGTCCGGCCGATGCAAAAGGCTACGGCCGCCTGATCACCTCAGGCGACGAACTGATCGCCATTCGCGAGGAGGCCGACGCCAGCGCGCGCGAGCGCGCGATCGATCTTTGCAATGGCGGCATCATGGCGCTGGCGGGCAACAGCGCGCTCACTATCTTAAAGCGGATTGGCAACGACAATCGAAAACGCGAATTCTATCTGACCGATGCGGTCGAGATCGCGCGTGGCATGAGGCTTCGCGCGGTTGCGGTCGAAGTCGAGGAGGACGAGGTGCGCGGCATCAACACGAAAACTCAGCTTGCGGAAGCGGAAGCCGTCGCGCAGCAGCGCCTGCGCAAGGCGGCGCTCGACGCCGGCGTCACGCTGGTTGCGCCGGAAACGGTGTTTCTCAGCGCCGATACCAAATTCGGCCGTGACGTCGTGGTCGAGCCCTATGTGGTATTCGGCGAGAAGGTGAGGGTGGACGATGGCGCGGTTATCCGCTCGTTCTCGCACCTCGTCGGCGCCCATGTCGGCAAAGGCGCGTTGGTCGGCCCGTTTGCGCGGTTGCGGCCGGGCACGCGGCTTGGCGAAGGCGCGCACATCGGAAATTTTGTCGAAGTCAAAGAGGCGGTGGTGCAAGCCGGCGCCAAAGCCAATCACCTGAGCTATATCGGCGATGCAACCATCGGCGCCGGCAGCAATATCGGCGCCGGCACGATCACCTGCAATTACGACGGGGCGGCCAAGCACCGCACCGAGATCGGCAAGGGCGTCTTCATCGGCTCGAATTCGGCCTTGGTCGCGCCGGTCAAGATCGGCGCCGGGGCCTATGTCGGCTCCGGCTCGGTGATTACCGACAATGTGCCGGCCGGCGCGCTGGCGCTAGGGCGCGGCCGGCAGGTCAATAAGAGAGGCAGGGGGGCGCGGCTGCGGGCCCTCAAATCGCTGGGCAAAAAGAAGGCCCAATCGCCCGATTGACGGGCTTTTTCGGCACCCTGGCCGTTCGGATCAGAAGCATTAAGTGTCTGCGTAAGATTTTGTCACGAAGCGAAACCTTATTTGACTTTTTTCCTTAGAATGGCTGCGCTTTAACCCAGGGATCAGTAATCAGTCATCAGTAATCAGGCGGCAAAACATGGGGCCTGGTCACCGACTGCTGATCACTGATTACTGTTACCTGATAGGAGAGCGTTCAGGGGGATGTGCGGCATTATCGGAGTGATTGGCCGTGAACCGGCCGCGCCGCAATTGATCGACGCGCTCAAGCGCCTCGAATACCGCGGCTACGATTCAGCGGGCGTGGCGACGCTCGAGCACGGCGCGCTGACGCGGCGGCGCGCGCAAGGCAAATTGAAGAACCTGGAAATGCGGCTTGCCAGCGAGCCGCTGTCGGGAACGATCGGCATCGGTCATACCCGCTGGGCGACCCACGGCCGGCCGACCGAGAACAACGCCCATCCGCATGCCACCGACCGGCTTGCCGTCGTGCACAACGGCATCATCGAAAATTTCGCCGAGCTGCGCCGCGAGCTCGAAGCCAACGGCGCAAAGTTCCTAACCGAGACCGATACCGAAGTCATCGCCCATCTCGTCTCCGCGCAGATGGAGCGCGGCGCATCTCCGGTCGAGGCGGTCAAGGCGGCGCTGCCGCGGCTGCGCGGCGCCTTCGCGCTGGCGTTTTTGTTCGCGGGCGAGGACAATCTTCTGATCGGCGCACGCAAAGGATCGCCGCTCGCGGTCGGCTATGGCGAAGGCGAAATGTTCGTCGGTTCCGATGCGATTGCGCTGGCGCCATTCACCGACACGGTGAGCTATCTCGAGGACGGCGACTGGGTCATCGTCACCCGTGAGGGCGCGGAGATCCACGACGCTGCCGGCGATATCGTGCAGCGTGCCGTGCTCAAGTCGCAAGCGTCGGTCATGCTGATCGACAAGGGCAACCACCGCCACTTCATGGCGAAGGAAATTCACGAGCAGCCCGAAGTCGTCGGCCATACGCTCGCCAATTACATCGACATGGCGGCCGAACGCGTGGCGCTGCCGATGGCGCTGCCGTTCGATTTCCGTTCCCTCAATCGCATCTCGATCGCCGCCTGCGGCACGGCGTATTACGCCAGCATGGTCGCCAAATACTGGTTCGAGCGCTTTGCGCATTTGCCGGTCGAAGTCGATATCGCTTCGGAATTCCGCTACCGCTCAGCACCGCTCAGCCCGGGCGGGCTTGCGATCTTCGTCTCGCAGTCGGGCGAAACGGCAGACACGCTCGCCTCGCTGCGCTATGCGCGCGAGCACAAGCAGCACGTGCTTTCCATCGTCAACGTGCCGAATTCGACCATCGCGCGCGACAGCGATGTCGTGATGCCGACGCTGGCCGGGCCGGAAATCGGCGTCGCCTCGACCAAGGCGTTCACCTGTCAGCTGGCGGCGCTGGCGACGCTTGCGATCGCGGCCGGCCGGGCGCGCGGCGTGCTTTCGGAAAACGACGAGAAGAAGCTGGTTCGCGCGCTGATCGAAGCGCCGCGGCATCTCGCCGAAGCGCTGGCGCTCGAGCCGCAGATCGAACACCTCGCCCGCGATCTGGCAAAATCCCGCGACGTGCTCTATCTCGGCCGCGGCACCAGCTTTCCGATCGCGCTCGAAGGCGCGCTGAAGCTGAAGGAAATTTCCTACATCCACGCCGAAGGCTATGCCGCGGGCGAGCTCAAGCACGGCCCGATCGCGCTGATCGACGAAACCATGCCGGTGATCGTGATCGCGCCGCACGACCAGATCTTCGAGAAGACCGTCTCGAACATGCAGGAGGTCGCCGCGCGCGGCGGACGGCTGATCCTGGTGACTGACGCCGAGGGGGCGCGCGCCGCCGGCGCCCAGTCCGCCGTGACGCTGATCTTGCCGACCATGCCGGCGACGGTGGCGCCACTCGTCTACGCCGTGCCGGTGCAGCTCATCGCCTATCACACCGCCGTCGTCATGGGCACCGACGTCGACCAGCCGCGCAATCTCGCCAAGTCGGTGACGGTGGAATAGCACCGCTCCGGGGCGCCGTGGCGCCGCTGTGCGAACCGCACGCGGTTCCTATATACTTTGCGCAGCAATGCCGGGGCAGGCGCGATTGGACATCATGGCCAACAATAACGAACAGAGCGGCGCCGCGCCTGCGGGCACAGCGCGAACTGGGCCCAGCATGGCCAGCCGCATCCGCACTTATTTTCTGACCGGCTTGATCGTTGCCGGGCCGGTCGCTGTCACTTTGTGGCTGATCTGGTGGTTCGTCACCTGGGTGGACAATCTGGTGCGCCCGCTCATTCCAGCGGTGTACCACCCGGAAGCCTATCTGCCGTTCAACATTCCGGGCCTCGGCCTGATCATCGCTTTCGTGGCGCTGACGCTGCTCGGATTCCTGACCGCCAACCTGGTCGGGCGCAGGCTCGTCGCCTTTGGCGAGAGCATCGTCAACCGCATGCCGATCGTGCGGCCGATCTACCGCACCGCCAAGCAGATCTTTCAGACGCTGTTCTCGAAATCGGAATCGAGCTTCCGGCGCGTCGGCCTGGTCGAATTCCCGTCGCCGGGCATGTGGTCGCTGGTTTTTCTGACGCAAACGCCGAGCGCCGAAATCGCCGCGCGCCTGCCCGCGGTCGAGCACGTATCGGCCTTCATGCCGTGCACGCCGAACCCGACCACCGGCTTCTTCTTCTATGTGCCGCGGCGCGATGTGATCGAGCTCGACATCACGGTCGAACAGGCGATGCAGCTCATCATGTCGGCCGGCATCATCCAGCCCGGCGGCGACGATCCGCAACGGCGCCTTGCGGCGCTGGCCGAGACCGCGCGCAGCGCTCAAGCCGCGCGAACCGCGGCACGAACCGCCGCGAAATAGGCTAAGACGCCACTCCGCGCGATCTGCTAGTGTTGCCCGTTAATTTTACTGCCGGGGGGTGTCATGAATTTCGGCCAAGCAATCGCGTCTGGGTTTTCGCACTACGTCACGTTCTCGGGCCGGGCGTTCCGATCGGAATACTGGCTCTGGGTGTTGTTCACGGTGATCGGCGGGCTGGTGACGATCACGCTCGACACCACGTTCTTCGGCTATGAGCTTGGATCGGCGGCGTCGCCGCTCAACAGCATCTTCGATCTGATCACAATTCTGCCCAGCCTCGCGCTCGCGGCGCGGCGGCTGCACGACATCGATCGGACCGCATGGTGGCTCTTGATCGCGCTGACCGGCATCGGCGCCATCCTGCTGATCGTGTGGTTCTGCTTTAAGGGCACGCCGGGTCCGAACCGGTACGGGCCCAATCCGCTGCCGGCCTGATTCAATCGGCGCTCAAGAGCCTGATCGCTTCGTCGCGCGCGAGACCGCAGCCCGGATGAGCGCCAGGACCGGCAGTCTTTAGCGTCGGTCTAGTGTCCTGAATCTGAAGTTTGCCGCATCAGTTTGAACACCAGCTCGCCCACAACTCATTGAAATGACTCAGTCAGCGTTCGGTTCATAATGCAGCGAACCTCAGAACAGGGACACTAGTTGAACGGAATTTCGATTTCGGCGTAGCTGCCGGGAGTTGCCGCATCCACGGCAACTGCTATTTCACTGCCTTGAGACTCTGCGCCACGAAATCAAGTACCGCCGTAATCTGTTCCCGCGTGACATCGAATTGTTCCATGACTTCCTCGACGCTTAGATCCTCAAGGTTCTCGATTACTGTCGCAACGGGCAAGCGGGTGCCGCGAAATACCCACGCGCCACTAACCTTGCCGGGGACGCTTTCTACAGCCGGACACTGCGACCAATCGAGAGGAGCCATGACCTATCGTCCTTTCGTCCCGACTTTTAGCACGTTGCGGTGGCGCCGGCCACGTACGGTAAGATTGTGGCGGGGAGCTTAGATCACCCCGCGCCCAAGAGCCTGATCGCTTCGTCGCGCGCGAACAGATAGAGCAGCGCCCGCAACGCCTCACCGCGCGGGGCGGTAAGGCTTGGATCGCGCGCCAGCACGAGCGCGGCATCGTCGCGCGCCGCGGCAAGAAGTTTGCCGTGGACCCCGATCTGGGCGATGTGGAAGCCGGGCATGCCGCTCTGCCGCGTGCCGAGCACGTCGCCTTCGCCGCGCAAGCGCAAGTCCTCCTCGGCGATGCGGAAGCCGTCGTCGGTCTCGCGCAGGATCGCAAGCCGCGCCTTCGCCGTCGGGCCAAGCGGCGCCTTGTAGAGCAGCAAACAGGTCGATTGCTCGGCGCCGCGGCCGATACGGCCGCGCAATTGATGCAGCTGCGCCAGGCCAAAACGCTCGGCGTGCTCGATCACCATCACGCTCGCCTCCGGCACGTCGACGCCGACCTCGATCACCGTGGTCGCCACCAGAAGCCGCGTCTCGCCTGAGGCAAACCGCTCCATGGCGCGGTCCTTGTCGGCGCCGCGCATGCGGCCGTGCACCAGATCGACGGCATCGCCGAAGCGTTTTTTCAAAGCCTTGTAGCGTTCCTCGGCGGCGGCGAGATCGACGCTTTCGGATTGCTCGACCAGCGGGCACACCCAATAGGCGCGGCGCCCGTCATCCAATGCGCGCTCCACTCCGTCGATGACTTCGGCGAGCCGCTCCAGCGGCACGGCGCGGGTATCGATCTTCTGCCGGCCGGCGGGCTTTTCCCGCAATTCCGAGACATCCATGTCGCCGAAATAGGTCAGCACCAATGTCCGCGGGATCGGCGTTGCGGTCAGCACCAGCAGATCGACCGCTTCGCCCTTGCGCGCCAGCGCCAGGCGCTGATGCACGCCGAAGCGATGCTGCTCGTCGACGATCGCCAGGGCCAGATCGCGGAACGCCACGTCGTCCTGAAACAAAGCGTGCGTGCCGACGATGAGGTCGATATCGCCGGCGGCGAGTGCGGAGAGAATTTCGGGACGCTCGCGGCCGCGCTCGCGGCCGGTGAGGATGGTGACGCGAATGCCGGCGGCGGCGGCAAGCGGAGCGATGGTCGCATAATGCTGGCGCGCGAGAATTTCCGTTGGCGCCATCAGCGCCGCCTGGCGTCCGGCTTCGATCACGGTCGCCGCCGCGAGCAGCGCGACCACGGTTTTTCCCGAACCGACGTCGCCGTGCAGCAAGCGCAGCATGCGGTTCGGCTGCGCCAGATCGGCGACGATGTCGGTGACCGCGCGCTGCTGCGACGGCGTCAGCGAATAGGGTAGCGCCGCGATGATGCGGGCGCGCAGGCGGCCCTCGGCGGCGCTGCCGTGGCCGGGCCGCTGCCGCATATGCGCGCGCAACAAGGCGAGCGCGAGCTGGCCCGCCAACAGCTCGTCATAGGCAAGCCGCGACCAGGCCGCGCCTTCCGGCGCAAGATTGCCGGGCGTCTGCGGCCGGTGGATGCTGCGCAGCGCATCGGCGAAAGCCGGATAGTGGTTGCGCTCGAGCCAGGCCTGATCCTGCCATTCCGGCAGTTTCGGCACGCGTTCGAGCGCGAGATCGAGCGCCTTGCGCAGCTGGATCGGATGCAGGCCCTCGGTCAGCGGATAGACCGGATCGATCAGCGGCAGTTGCGCCAGGCCTTCCGCGGTGACGACGCGGTCGGGATGCACCATTTGCAGGTGCCCGTCATAGAGCGTCGCTGTGCCCGACACGTAACGCAGCTCGCCCTTCGGGTAGAGCTTCTCCAGATAATCCTTGCGCGCATTGAAATAGGTGATGGTCAGCGTGTTGGTGTCGTCGCTGGTGTCGATGTTGTAGGGCGCGCGCGGCCGGTGCGGCGGCGGCGGCCGGTGGCGATCGACGGTGACGGCGACGGTGACCACCGTATCCGGCGGCACAGCGCTCAGCTTCGGCTGGTTGCGGCGGTCGACCAACCCGGTCGGCAGGTGAAACAACAGATCGATGAGGCGCGGCGGCTCGCCCTCGCGCGCAAACAGCCGGGCAAACAGCTTCTCCAGCTTCGGCCCGACGCCGGACAGGACCGACAGCGATGCGAAAAGCGGATTGAGGATCGGCGGGCGCATTGAACTACCCTACGTTCCGTCACCCTGAGGTGCGAGCGCAGCGAGCCTCGAAGGGCGACGGCCCGGGCCGTGCATCCTTCGAGGGCCGCTTCGCGGCCACCTCAGGATGACGGTTTTAGCTTTCCGGCCCGCCGCTTCGCATGCAGTTTGATCTCATTCCAATCACCTTTAATCAATGCCGCCTTTTTTGCGCGACTCCAGCCTTTGATCTTTCGTTCCATCGCTATTGCATCCGTAATTCGTTCAAAATGGTCAGACCAAACGAGACAAATGGGACGGCGTGTATAGGTATAGCCTTGGTAGGACCCAGTTTCATGTTCCGCCACGCGCTTCCATAGATCATCACCCGTCGCGCTTCCGACGTAATAAGAGCCATCCGCACATTGAAGCATGTAGACGAACGCGCCCATTATTTCGTTCCTATTCTGTCACCCTGAGGTGCGAGCGTAGCGAGCCTCGAAGGGCGACGATCCGAACGCCGCGGCCGCATCCTTCGAGGGCCGCTTCGCGGCCACCTCAGGATGACGGTGGACGGCTGACAATCGGCGCGTCGTTCTCTATATACCCCTCGCCCGGCCGCGTCCGGGCTTTCGGCGTTTGGCGACGCCATGACGGAGCGCAAATGACTGAACGATCGAGCGCCGGTCTGGACGTGCGGCGGCGCAAGCTGTTGTTCCGGGCGTGGCGGCGCGGCGTGCGCGAGATGGATTTGATCGTCGGCCGCTTCGCCGATGCCCATATCGGATCGCTCGGCGAGCGCGACCTCGATGATTTCGAGCGGCTGATCGAAGTGCCCAATGCCGAGCTGTACGGCTGGGTCAGCGGCGCAGCCGGTATTCCGGCCGATTGCGACACCGCCGTGCTGCGGCAGCTTAAATCATTCCATAGGCGCGCCAGGGAGGAACGGTGACGGCGCAAATCCCTTTGGCGCAATCGCCGGCCCGGCAGCTCAAGCCGGGCAGGCCGCTGACGCTCGCCGGCATCGCCGACGGCGCCGAGGGGCTCGTCGTTGCCGATCTGGCGCGAGCGGTCGCGGCGGGCGCAGCGCCGCCGGCGATCTCTATCGCCGTCGTCTGCCGCGATGGCTCGCGTCTGGCGATGCTGGCACGCGCGCTCGGCTTTTTCGCGCCCGACATCGAGGTGCTGGAATTCCCGGCGTGGGATTGCCTGCCCTACGACCGGGTGTCGCCGCACGCCGCCGTCGTGGCGCAGCGCATGACGGCGCTGGCGCGCCTGGCAGGCAAACGCCGTGACAAGCCAGCCGTGCTACTCACCACCGTCAATGCCGTGCTGCAGCGCGTGCCGGCGCGCGAACTTGTCGCCAAGCAATCGCTGGCGGCCGCTCCGGGCAACGTGCTGCCGATGAGCGGCATCATCCAATGGCTCGAGCTCAACGGCTTCAACCGCGCTTCGACGGTGCGCGAAGCCGGCGACTACGCCGTGCGCGGCGGCATCATCGACCTGTTCGCGCCCGGCATGGACGCGCCGGTGCGGCTCGATTTTTTCGGTGACACGATCGAAACCATCCGCAGCTTCGATCCGGAAAGCCAGCGCACCACGGCGGAACTGCGCGCCCTCGATCTCGTTCCGATGGCGGAGTTTCAGCTCACCCCGGACACCATCCGGCTGTTCCGCACCGGCTATGTCGCAGCGTTCGGCGCGGCGGCGCCCGACGACGTGCTCTACGAAGCCGTCAGCGAAGGCCGCCGCTACGCCGGCATGGAGCATTGGCTGCCGCTGTTCCATCAGCGCATGGAAACGCTGTTCGATTATCTCGACGCCACTGCGGTCGCGCTCGAACCGTTGGCCGAAGAAGCGGCGCATGAGCGCGTCGCCCAGATCGCCGACTATTACCAGGCCCGCAAGGATACCGTCGATCAATCCGGCGGCGGCGCGCCCTATAAGCCGCTGCCGCCGGACCGGCTCTATCTCGCCGAGACGGAATGGCACAAGCGGCTGGACAATGCGGCGCTGGCTAGGCTGACGCCGTTTGCGGCACCCGAAGGCGGCGCCAATACCATCGACATCGGGGCGCACGCCGGGCGAAATTTTTCCGCCGAGCGCAACACGCCCAACACCAATGTGTTCGAGGCGCTGACCAGACACGTCAATGCGCTGCAATCGGGCGGCAAGCGCGCGGTGATCGCGCTGTGGAGCGAAGGCTCGCGCGAGCGCATGGCGCACGTGCTGGCCGAGCATGGCTTGGTCAATCTGACGCCCGTTGCGTCCTGGCCGCAGGCGCTGGCGCTGCCGCGCCACCAGACCGCGCTCGCCGTGCTCGGCATCGAGTCCGGTTTCGAAACCGCCGATGTCGCGCTGATCAGCGAACAGGATATTTTGGGCGAGCGGCTGGTCCGCGCCCGAAGGCAATCCAAGCGCGCGGAAAATTTCATCGCCGAAGTGACGGGCCTTGCCTCAGGCGATCTCGTCGTCCACGTCGATCACGGCATCGGCCGCTTCACCGGCTTGCGCGCCATCGAGGCGGCCGGCGCGCCGCACGACTGCCTCGAAATCCATTATGCCGGCGGCGACAAGCTGTTCCTGCCGGTGGAGAACATCGAGCTATTGTCGCGCTACGGCTCGGAATCAGCCGGCGTCGAGCTCGACCGGCTCGGCAGTGGCGCCTGGCAGGCGCGCAAGTCGCGCATGAAGAACCGCATCCGCGAGATCGCCGGCGAACTCATCAAGGTCGCCGCCGAGCGGCAATTGCGCGACGCGCCGCGGCTCGCGCTTGCCGCCGGAACGTATGACGAGTTTTGCGCCGGATTTCCCTATGAGGAGACCGACGATCAGCAGGCCGCGATTGCCGCCGTGCTCAACGATCTTGGCTCGGGCCGGCCGATGGACCGGCTCATTTGCGGCGACGTCGGTTTTGGCAAGACCGAGGTTGCATTGCGCGCCGCCTTCATCGCGGCGATGAACGGCAAGCAGGTCGCCATCGTGGTGCCGACCACGCTGTTGGCGCGCCAGCACACCAAGACCTTCAGCGAGCGCCTGCGCGCCTATCCGCTGCACGTCGCGCAAGCCTCGCGTCTGGTTGCGGCGAAGGAACTCGCCCAGGTGAAGACAGGCATTGCCGACGGCACACTCGATATCGTCATCGGCACCCATGCGCTGCTCGGCAAGACCATCAAGTTCAAGGATCTCGGCCTGATCGTGGTCGACGAGGAGCAGCATTTTGGCGTCGCGCACAAGGAGAAGCTCAAGCAGATGCGCGCCGAGGTCCACGTACTGACGCTGACCGCGACGCCGATCCCGCGCACGCTGCAACTGGCGCTGTCGGGCGTGCGCGAAATGTCGATCATCGCCACGCCGCCGATTGATCGGTTGGCGGTGCGCACCTTCGTCTCGCCGTTCGATCCGGTGGTGGTGCGCGAGGCGCTGCTGCGCGAGCGCTATCGCGGCGGCCAGGCTTTCTATGTCTGCCCGCGCATCGAGGATATCGCCGAGGCCAAAGCGTTCCTCGACAAGAACGTTCCCGAAGTGCGCGTCGCGGTGGCGCACGGCCAGATGCCGCCGACCGTGCTCGAAGACATCATGGCGGCATTCTACGACGGCAAGTTCGACGTGCTCTTATCGACCTCGATCATCGAATCCGGCCTCGATATTGCCAACGCCAACACGCTGATCGTGCACCGCGCCGACATGTTCGGGCTGTCGCAAATCTATCAGCTGCGCGGCCGCGTCGGCCGCTCGAAACTGCGCGCCTATGCGCTCCTGACCTTGCCCGCCGGGCGCAAAATCACGCCGCAGGCGGAGCGCCGCCTGAAAGTTCTGCAATCGCTCGACACGCTGGGCGCCGGCTTCCAGCTCGCCTCGCACGATCTCGACATCCGCGGCGCCGGCAATCTGCTTGGCGAGGAGCAGTCCGGCCACATCAAGGAAGTCGGCTTTGAGCTTTATCAGCAGATGCTGGAGGAGGCGGTGCTGAGCCTCAAGGCCGGCATCAGCGCGCCGGTCGCCGACCGCTGGTCGCCGCAAATCACCATCGGCACGCCGGTGCTGATTCCGGAAGACTACGTCACCGACCTGCCGGTGCGGCTCGCTTTGTACCGCCGCCTCGCCGAGATCGAGCACGAGCGCGACATCGAGGCGTTCGCCGCCGAGCTGGTCGACCGCTTCGGCACGCTGCCGCAGGAGGTCGAGTATCTGTTGCAAGTCGTCGCCATCAAATCGCTGTGCCGGCGCGCCAATGTCGAGCGCATCGAAGTCGGTCCCAAGGGCGCGGTGCTCGCCTTCCGCGACAATATTTTCGCAAACCCCGAGGGCCTCATCGCCCATATCCAGGACCAGCGTCCGCTGGCCCGCGTGCGGCCGGATCAGAAGGTGGTGTTCTTCGACGATTGGGAGACCGCGGCCGAACGGCTCAAAGGCGCGACGGCAGTTTTGCGGGCGTTGGTTGGCATCGCGGAGCGGGCCAAGGCGGCGTGACGATTGCCCGGCCTCGTCCTTTGTGTCAAACTGTGTGTGGAGATGCACACATGGCAACGAACCTTTCGATCGATCCGGAACTCATCGACCGCGCTCTGGAAGTGAGCGGCGAGCGTACCAAAAAGGCCGCCGTCACCAAAGCGCTACAGGAATTTATCGCGCGAAGACGGCAGAAGCGCTTGCTTGACCTGATGGGCAAACTCGAGTGGGACTCGTCTTATGACTATAAAACGGAACGGGCACGCGATTGAGCCTGTTCGTCGATACCAGCGTTTGGTCGCTTGCGCTGCGGCGTGACGCTCCGCCGCAAACCGCGGTATTGCGGATGTTAATTCGCGCAATCGAGTCCGGCGAGACGATTCTGACGACGGGTCTTGTGCTCCAGGAGCTTCTCCAGGGCTTTTCAGGACCCAGAGCCCGAGCGCAGATTTTAGATCGATTTTCCGCAGTGCCGCTTCTTATACCGGATCGCGAGGATCACATCCGCGCGGCGGAGTTGAGGAACCTGTGTCGTCGTGCAGGCGTCCAGGTTGGCACGATCGATGCTCTCTTGGCACAGCTCTGCATTCGCCATGGGCTGACGATGCTATCGACCGACAATGACTTTAAGCGCATCGCTGACCATTGCGCCTTGAAGCTGTGGCGGGCGGATTGAAGACGGGACCGGCGCCATTGCGGGGGGCGCGGTGCTCGCGTTCGGCGACGGCATTTTCGAAAATCCGGAAGGCCTCATCGCCTATATCCGCGACCAGAGCCCGCTGGCGCGCGTGCGCCCGGACCAGAACGTCGTGTTCTTCGACGACTGGGAGACGGCCGCCGAGCGGCTCAAAGGCGCGACGGGGATTTTGCGGGCGCTGGTCGGGATCGCGGAGCGGGCGAAGGCGGCGTGAGGAAAGCGTAGCCAGGGGATCCTCCCTTGCGGCCTGAACGCCACATTCCGAACTCGATCGCAACCATGCGCGTGCGCTTGATCAACGCCATCATAAAAAACTTGCCGCGATGCCCTTGTTGCGGAGCCAACGCTGCGAGACACAGGCGATGAACAATTATGACGCAGTAAGATTAATACGCTCTACGTGCTGTGGATGATTTCGCCGTCATCACGTGATAGGCTCGCCGACATGAACAAGCGCCTCGAAACCCTGCTCGACCGCATCGCTACTTGGCCCCAGGAGGCGCAGGACGATGCCGTGACGGCGCTCGCCGACATCGAGAAAAAGGTCCGCGTTCTCCGCTCGCTGACGCCCGAACAACGGGCCAAGCTTGCGGCGCTGCGGGAGACCGTTAACCGCTCGATCGAGGAGGGCGGCAGCTATACCGACGAGGAAGTTGAAGCCGGCATCGCGGCAAATCTCGACGCATGGGAGCGTAAGCGGAAGGGCGCGTAGGTGCCACGGCTTTCCTTTACGGCAAGCGCCAAGGCCGATCTTGAGTCGATTGCCACCTACATCGCCGAGCAAAGCGGCAGCCGCGCCACTGCGGAACGCTTCACCGCCGAACTCCGCCGCAAATGCGCCGATCTTGCCGCCGCGCCGATCCGCATGGGACGCGCGCGCAACGAACTTCGCTCCGGCCTGCGGAGCCATCCGTACAAATCCTACGTCATCTTTTTTTGCTACGCCGGCGACGCGCTGGAAATCGTCAACGTGATCGAAGGCCATCGCGACATTCGGCGCTCTTTGGCGAAGAAGATCAGACGTAGGGCATAAAGCGGAGCCGACGGCTGACTTTCATTCTGTGTCGACGCTGACGTGAGCACGGCGCGGAGCCTGTCATCGGGCCGCGCTTTGCGCGGACCCGTTGGCGCCTTTGCCCACCCGACGCTTGCTTCATTAGGATGCCGACGCAGCTATTTCTGCGCGACTTTGCCGAGACCCTTGCGCAGCTCGTCGCCATTCATCACCGGAACGAGCTCGGTAGAGGCATTGAGATTGAGGAAGAACGGCTCGACAACCTCGACAATCTGCGACGGCTCGGCGAGATCAAAAAATATCATGCCGCCGCGCTTGCCATCCAATGCGGTGAAGTAAGCTGCCTCCGGTTTGAGCTTGCTCATGATCGATTCCATCGCTCGCCCGAGCGAGCCGTCGTTAATCGCTGCATTTCCCTTTTCGACCGGAAGAGTGAATTTGAGCATCATCCGCATTGTCGCCTCCTGTGCTGTAAAAAATCTGCGGTCCTACGATAGATGTCTATTCTGACTTTGAGTTGGGGCAATGTCACGCGTCACGTTCTTTCACGCACGCCTCCGGCGAAGTGAAGCGAATTGCGGTTGGCCGCGGGAACCACTCTCTATGTCGTCATTGCCGGGGCGCGCCAACCCTCCTACGCTCGCTTTGCGAGCTTCAGAGGGTTCAAGTCCACCGAAGCGCATAGCGCGTAGGTGGAAGGCGCGAGCCCGGAATCCATAGTCCATGCCGTTTCAGGAAAATGACTCAGCGACCGTCCGGCAAAATTTGTGGTTATGGATTCCGGACTTGCCGCTTCGCGGCAATCCGGAATGACAATCTACGCCCTTAACCGCGAATGCCGCCCTGAGGTGCGCTGGATGGCGTTGGCGAGATATTCCGGCGACTGCGCGCCGGTGACGATGACGCTGCCACCGAAGATGAAGCAGGGCACGCCGTCGATGCCGGCTTCCTTGGCGCTGTTGACCTCGCCTTCGATGCGGTCGACATCGGCGTCGCTCGCCAAGAGCCGGCGGACGAGATCGCCGTCCATGCCGCAATCGGCCGCGGCCTGGATCAGCACCTTGGCATGGCTGAGGTCGGCGCCTTCGGCAAAATACAGCTCCATCAGCCGCTGCTTCATGCGCGCCGGATCGGTGGCGCTGCGCGACCACAGGATAAGGCGATGGCAATCGAGCGTATTGGGCTGCCGGCTGATCTTGTCCGGGTGGTAGGCGAGGCCTTCCATCCCGGCCGCGGCGGCGACGCGCTCGGCGATCACGCTATAGCGCTCGGCGGAGCCGAATTTGGTTTCCAGATAGGTCTGCCGGTCGATGCCTTCGCGCGGGATCCAGGAATTGAGGAAATACGGCCGCCAGTTGACGTCGACGGCGACATCCGGCGTCAGCGCGACCGCCTCTTCGAGCCGGCGCTTGCCGATATAGCACCACGGGCACACCACGTCCGAGATCACCTCGACGTGGATGGATGCGGGTTCTGAGACATCATCGGCCATGAACTATCCCTCGATTCCTCAGCTTCAATCTACTGCATGTTCCGCTACAGGGGGAATTGCGCATTTGCCAGAGGAGCCGCGCATATTCGCGGGAGTGTCAACGGGTGATATCCCCGCCGACAACCCGTGCGATCAGGGAGTCGACATTATCGGTAGGCTTCAAGGTTGCAAGCGTCACATCGGCGGCAATGCCTTCGCTCTTGCGATCGGGCGCCAGCATGGTGTTCTTGAGCACGCTGGCGATGCGCCGGGCAATGACATGGGCGGTGCGCAGGTCGGTTTCGGTGAACACCGCGAAAATCGAATTGTCGGCTTCGCGGCAGGCGAAATCGACCTGCCGCACCAGCCGGGCGACGAGGCGCGCGGCGTCGAGGCTGACCCGGCGATCATTGCGTGCAAATGCGAACCGCGCGATGGAAAGACCGACGCCGCGCTGTTCCGCCTCGCCGACGGCGCGGTTGAGATCGCGCCAGAACGCTTCGTGGGCGAGAAGTCCAGTGTCGGGATCGATCATGCCCTTGGCATCGAGCGAAACCAGCATGCGGCGCAACCGCTGCGCCAAGGCGTGCATCCGCGCATACGGCAGGAACCGTTCGACCAGCCGCGCCGGACCTTCGCCGACGCGCTCGAGATTGGGCAGATCGACGCAATATGGCTCGACGACGTTGGGATGGCCGCCGAGCACGGCAACCGGCAGATCGCGAAAGCGCACGTCGTCGGACAGCACGGTCAACAGCGCCTCGACGATGCGCGGGCCAAAACCGTCGCCGATGACGATGCCGTCGATATCGCGCGAGTTGAGCGTGCGTGCCGCGCGCTCGACGCTCAGCGCGCCGATCACGCCGACCCGCTCGCCGAGCGCAACCGACAGCACCGGAAAGGAGCGGCCGCGGCCGACCAGCAGCACGCTGGCATCGTCGAGCGGGTCGCTCGATTTCAGTTCGGGCGGCGGCGCGCCGTGCGAGGCAAGTGTGTTGGTACGACGCAGCACCGTGGCATGCAGCGCGCGGATGCGTAAGAGCGAGGCGAGGCGTCGCGTCAGCCGCTCGACCGGCGCGTTCGCGGCGATGGCAAGTGCCTCGGGTAGCGCCGCCGATCCGTCGTCGCGCATGCGGGCGAGGATCGGCATGAAGGCGCCGCTGCCGTTTTTGTGCTGCTCGGCAAGCGCGCGCGACAGCGCGGCACAGCGCCTGTCATCGTTGCACGGCTCCGCCAGCACGATGGCCTCGGGCTCGACCGCAGCGAGCGCCGCAGGCGCGTCGGCCCAACTGGCTTCGATGATCGGGAACGCGCCTTCGGCGCGCAGCCCCGCGACCACATCCGGTGCCGGACTATCGGCAATGACGACAAACGTTCCTTGCAGCGCCATGGCCGGATGCAACACTCGGAAAAATGCACCGCAAGATAGCCAATGCGCTGTTAATACCGCGTCAACGGCCCGCCGCGGTCCGCAAAGGCGGCACCGACAAGCGGATTGATGCCGACCGCATTGAACGCGGCCTGGATCGTATGGCGATCCGCGGCCTCGCCGATGAGGCGTTGCCCGAGCAGAGCATCGGGCACGGCCGCGAGCGTTGCACCGGGATCGACACGCCTGACAACGTCCTGCAAATCATGCAGCGGGAAGCGATAGCCGCCGACGCTGACGATGCCGGGCGGCGGTCCGGTGACGACCACGGTATTCGTGCCGGGATCGACGTGGCAGCTATAGCCGGTATCGACCACGCCGCCGAGCCCGATGGCGAAGTGGGGAAGGCCGGCGCGCTCGGCTCCGGGTGGGAAGGTGTGATGCGGCACCATCGGACCGCGCAGGCCCACGCTGCCGCGCCGGGTCGAAGTCAATTCGGCCACCGACAGCGCGCCCGGTGCAACGATCGGACCGAGCGGAAGATGCATCGGCTGGCCGTTCAGGCCGCGGCGCGCGGCAATCAGCCCGGTTTCGCCAAAGATCGAAACGTCGACGAGGGCGGTGTCGCGTTCGCGCCAAAGCGGGCTGTCGGCGAGCCGCTCCGGCGCGCGCCACGACGCCAGCACACAGGCCGGGCCGCTGCGCGAGAACACGTCCGCCTCGGCAAGGCGGAAGGCGACGGGGCCCGGCAGGACCAGCGCGCCGCAGTGCTCGCCGCCGCGCCATTGGCCGATCAGCGCGGGCGCATCGAACGGGTGATGCAGCAGCAGCGTGCCGCCACAGAGCAGCCACGGCAGCAGCGTCAGGCACAGGCCGGCGAACGAGGCCGGCGCCAGCGTGGACAGAATGACAGCGTCCTGCGCCAGCCGGCTTTCGAGCAGAACGCCGAGACCGCCCGCCAGCAATTCGAGATGATTGCGCGCGACCGGCACGATGCCGCCTTCGCCGACATCGAAAGTGATCGCCGCGACATGCGCCAACGGATTGCCCTGCCGTTCGCGATCGGGCGGCGGCACGGCATCGAGTTGCTCCGCGGTGAACAGATCGTCGAGCGGCACGACGCCGTCCGGCAGATCGGCGCCGAAGCCGCACACGTAGCGGATGGAAAACACCTCCGCGGCGACGCGTATCGCGAACTGGCCATGATTGAAGGCGCCGGCATGGCCGCAAGTGATCAGCGCCTTGCAACCGATGCGCGCCAGCGCGGCAATCGTATCGGCGCGCCGCCACAACAACGGCAACGGCGCCGCGATCATTCCCGCGCGCATCACGCCGAGAATGGCGAGAATGTTCTCGACCGTGTTGGGCAACTGGATGCCGACGATGGCGTCGGTAGCAAGCCCCATAAAGTGCAGCCGCCCGGCAATCGCCGTGACCATGCGGTCGGCTTCGGCGAAACTGAGCCGCCGCGGGGCGCCGTCGGTAAACGTCGCACGATTTGGCGGATCGGCCAGCGCCGGCGCATCGGGACGCCTGAGCGCAATGCAGCGGAATATGTCGTCGAGCGTCACCCGGTTTTGGCCCGGCGGACTTTTTGCGGCAGCGAGTGCGGGGTCGCCGAGGATCATTGCAGCGTCCGTGACGGCGGCTCGTGCCACCAGGTTTCAGGCAAATAGCCCGACAGCGAGGTGCGCGCCGGATGCTCGATATACGACCAGTGCGCGACCCACTGCGCCGGCAAATAGAACAGCGGCACGACATAGCAGCCGGACATCAACACGCGATCAAGCGCGCGCACGGCAGCGACGAAATCAACGCGCGCGCGCGCGCGTAACATGGCCGCGATCATGGCGTCGATGGCCGGGCTGCGCACGCCCATATAGTTGCGCGATCCGTCTTCTCCAGCGGCGGCCGAACCCCAGTAGAACGCCTGCTCGTTGCCCGGCGACAGCGATTGCTCCCAGCGGTATTCGATCATGTCGAAATCGAATGACTGCCGGCGCTGGTCGTATTGCACGGCATCGACCATGCGCACTTTGGCATCGATCCCGGCGCGCGCCAGATTGTTGGCAAATGTCAGGGCGAGGCGTTCCTCGTCGCGGCTCGTCACCATGATCTCGAAGCTGAACGGACGGTGGCTGGCGCGGTCGCGCAGCATCGTGCCGTCGAGCTCGTAGCCGGCGGCGCGGAACAATGCCAACGCCTGGCGCAAAGTATTGCGGTCGCGGCCCGAGCCGTCGCTGACCGGCACCGACCAGGTGCCGTCGAGCACATCGGGCCGCACCGCGTCAGGGAAGGGGGCCAAGAGCGCGCGCTCGCGCTGGTCGGCCGGCCGGTGATAAGCGGAAAGTTCCGAGTCATCGAAGAAGCTCGCGCTGCGCTGATAGAGATTGAAGAAGAAGTTTCGGTTGAGCCATTGGAAATCGAACAGCAACGAAATCGCCTGGCGCACGCGGATGTCGGCGAAGACCGGCCGCCGCGTATTGAAGACGAAGTCGGAGCTGAATTTGGGCAGTCCGCTGGCAAATGCTTCCTTGATGACGCGCCCGTCTCGCGCGGCGGGGAAATCGTATCCGGTCTGCCAGCGGCCGGGATCGGTCTCGGCGCGCACGTCATAGAGCCCGGCCTTGAAGGCTTCAAAATACCCATTGTCGTCGCGATAAAAATCAAACCGCACTTCGTCGAAATTCCATAGCCCGCGATTGATCGGCAGCGCGCGGCCCCAATAATTCGGATCGCGCTTGAAGGTGATGCTTTTGCCGGCGTCAATGTCGGCGACGACATAGGGGCCGCTGCCGACCGGCCTTGCCAGCGTCGTGTTCTCGAACGTCGCCACGTCGATCGCGTGCTTCGGCAGCACCGGCATCAATCCAAGGATCAGCGGCAATTCGCGATCGCTGCCGTCGGCAAAATCGAACCGCACGGTGCGCGGGTCAAGAATCTCGGCCTTGGCGACTTTGGCATAGTAGGTGCGATGACTTGGCCGGCCGTGGTCGCGCAACAGCTGCCAGGAGAACACGACGTCCTCGGCGGTGACCGGCGTGCCGTCGGAAAAATGCGCCGCTGGATCGAGCGCGAAGGTCACGTAACTTCGGCTCTCATCGGTTTCGACCGTGCGCGCCAGCAGGCCGTAAAGCGTGAACGGCTCATCATAACCGCGCGCCATTAGGCTCTCGACCACGTAACCGCGGATCGGCTGCACGGCGAGACCTTGGACGATCAGCGGATTGAGGCTGTCGAAGGTGCCAAGCACACCTTCCATCAGCCGGCCGCCCTTTGGAGCGTCGGGGTTGACGTAGGGCAAAGCGGTAAAACCGTCAGGCATGGCCGGCGTGCCGTGCATGGCGATAGCATGGGTCGCTTCCGCCGCGGCGGTCGATGCCAGCGCAACCAGCGCCAGCGCGCCGCACAAGGCAGTCCGCACGCGGTCGATGGCACAGGCTTTCAGCGGAGCTTGCATTGGCGAGCGCAACGATCTGGCCGAATCTTGGTTGGCAATCGGCGAATTTATCACGGCGACAGCCTGGGCTTTCGCCCCGGGCTAGTCCATCAACAGCGGCAGGGCCGGCGAACGTCGTCGGACCGGTCTTTATCTTGCGGCACAATTGGGCTATTTCGCCCCCGGCAGGTGTCACGCTGTTGCCGTATTCTGCGTCGATGGACCGTTGAGCAGGGGGCATGCTCGACACGGCGCGGCGACGGACGCGGGATTTCAGCCGATATCGAGCATCAAATTGGGCAAGTCTGACCAGCCAAATCGATCTGGATCGATTTGCCGGCGGCAGCACGAAAGAGGACGACATCTTATGATTTATTCGTACGCGTCGGCGCCGGTACAGCCGGTTTGCCGAACGCTCGCTGCCATGACCCGGACCGTTGCGCTTGGTGCCGCGCTTGCGCTCGGAACGAGCACGGTTGCCCTTGCCCAACAGCCGGCTCCGGCACCTGCCGCCAAACCGAAGCCGCCCGCCTCCGCCCCCGCCAAAAAGCCGGCGCCGGCCGCGCAGCCCGCGCCGGCCCCGCAAGCTCAGCAAGCGCCGGCGCCGGGCCAAGGCGGCGACCAGGTGCAGCTGATCTATTCGCCCTGGACCAAGTTCTGCCTCAAGGGCCAGGAAGCCAACGCCAAGCAGGTGTGTTTCACCGGCAAGGACGCGCGCATCGAATCCGGCATGCCGGTCGTTGCCGCCGTGCTGATCGAACCTGAGAACGAGCCGAAGAAAATCCTGCGTGTGACCTTGCCGCTCGGCATGCAGCTCGTTCACGGCACCCGCGTCATCATCGATCAAAATCAGCCAATGACCGCGCCCTATGTAATCTGTTTCACCAACGGCTGCATGGCAGATTACGAAGCCAACGCTGACATGATCGGAAAAATGAAAAAAGGGCAGGGCCTCGTCGTGCAGGCGATCAATTCGACCGGCCAGCCGATCAGTCTGGTATTGCCGCTCAGCGATTTCGGCAAGGCCTATGACGGTCCGCCGACCGATCCGAAGGTGTTCGAGGAGCAGCAGAAAAAGTTGCAGGAGGAGTTGCAGCACCGCGCCGACGAAGCCCGCAAGAAGCTGGAAAACCAGCAGGGCGCGCCAGCTCCGGCTCCGGCTCCAGCACCGCAGGCCGGCAAGACGCCCTAAGCTCCGCACCGAAGCTGTTGGTTGCCCCGGCCGGGTCAAGGCGCATGACATTGGCTTCCCCGCCGCGGAATTCTATTTTACGCCATGCAAAGCCGCTCGATCTTAAAGTGACGTTCGCGAGCCACGGCGGCGCAACGGTCAAACTCTATTCAGTGCTTCTCGCCTGGTTGAGAAGGCCGGCGATCACGCTGGCGGCCGCAGCCGGCAGTCTCGTTGCCCGCCTTGCTTACGCCCGCGTGCCCGGCCGCTCGGGCAGATTCTAAATCCAAATCGCGTCCGTTGTTAAACCGGACTGTCAGTGCAGCGACGCCGCGCGCGGCCGGTAGCCACCTCTGCCGTCGTTGACGAAGACTTCCGCAACCTGAGGATGCCGCAGCGGCTCGCCGCTGTTGTCCGGCAGCAGGTTTTGCTCGGAGACGTAGGCGATGTATTCGGTGTCGTCGTTCTCGGCGAACAAATGATAGAACGGCTGGTCCTTGTGCGGCCGCGCTTCGGCGGGGATCGACTGATACCACTCCTCGGTATTGTCGAAGACCGGATCGATGTCGAACACGACGCCGCGAAACGGGTACAGGCGGTGCTTGACCACCTGACCGAGCTGATACTTGGCGTTGCGAATCTTGTTCATCGCGATCAGTAAATTACAGCGTGCGAGCCGCGTTCATGCAAGGGCACAATTGTGGCGGCGCGGTGGATTTAGCGCTTTATCTGGGTTCATAGGCCGTATCGGACCGCCATATCGGGGTCTTTGGCAGCGACAAGCCGCGCCAGATCGACCAGCACCTTGGCCTGTTTCCAGGTCGCGTCGTCCTGCATCTTGCCGTCGATCATCACCGCACCGCTGCCGTCCGGCATCGCGGCGATGATTTTTTTGGCGAACGCGACTTCCGCCAGATCGGGCGAGAACACGCGCTTGGCGATCGGCACCTGATTGGGGTGCAGCGTCCAGGCGCCGGCGCAGCCCATAAGGAACGCATTGCGGAATTGCGCCTCGCAGGCGGCGCCGTCGGAAAAATCGCCGAACGGGCCGTAGAACGCCTTGATGCCGGCGGCGGCACAGGCATCGACCATTTTCGCAAGTGTGTAGTGCCAAAGGTCTTGTTGAAATGCGGCGCGCGGAGTGTCGGCCGCGGCGCCGGGAGCGGCGTCGGCAAGAACTTTGTATTCGGGATGGCCGCCGCCGACCCGTGTCGTTTTCATCGCGCGCGAGGCGGCGAGATCGGCCGGCCCGAGACTGATGCCGTGCATGCGCGGCGAAGCGGTTACGATACCTGCGACGTTGTTGACGCCTTCTGCGGTTTCCAGGATGGCGTGGATCAGGATCGGTTTCGTGACCGCGTGCTTTGCCTCAAGCTGCGCCAGAAGCTGATCGAGATAGTGGATGTCCCAGGCGCCTTCGACCTTCGGCAGCATGATGACGTCGAGTTTCTCGCCGATGGCGGCGACGATTTCGGAAATATCGTCGAGCACCCACGGCGAGTTGAGCGCGTTGACGCGCGTCCACAATCCGGTCGCGCCGAACTCGCACGATTTCGCCATGGCGATGAAGCCCGCGCGCGCGGCTTCCTTGGCGTCGGCGGGAATGGCGTCCTCCAGATTGCCGAGCACGACGTCGACCTGATGCACCAGCTCCGGCACCCGCGCGCGCACTTTCTCGATGTGCGGCGGCACAAAGTGAATCATGCGCTCGAGCCGCAATGGCAGTTCGCGCAAAGGGACCGGCGCGCCGATCGCCAGCGGCTTGAAGAAGTTTCGCGGCAGCTTCATGCGTCGGTCCCGCAGCTCCAAAGCACCAACGGTAGGCCGAACGGACGCACCCCGCCAAGCCGCTTTTGACGGCAGGAGTGCCTATGGAATAGCGTCATTCACACCCTCTCGCCACGCATCAGGCGGGGCTGCGAGACGGCGGGCATCACGCCTTCGCGCAGCAGCGCGCGGCGCAACGGCCCGATGCGCTCGACCAGAAACAGCGACAGGCCGCGGGCGCCCTGCGCCGGCAGGAAATCCGTGAGCAGGCTGCGGTTCAACAGATCGACGGCGATAGCGCGGCTGGTCACATCGGCGCGGCGTTGCGTGTCGTAGCGCGCGAGAACTTCGGCCGCGCCGACGTCGATGTCTTGCCGCCGCGCGTCGGCAACCAGCTCGGCGATGGTCGCGCCGTCGCGCAGACCGAGATTGAGTCCTTGCGCGCCGATCGGCGGCACCACATGCGCGGCCTCGCCGACCAGCGCGATACGCGAGCGGGCAAATGCGTCCGCCGTCTCCATCGCGAGCGGAAAGATGCCGCGGCCTTGCTCAACCCTTATCTTGCCGAGCAGCGAATGGGCGCGCTGCTCGATCTCGGCGGAAAGTTCGTCGTCGTTCATCGCCGCAAGAACGGCGGCGCTGTTGTGATCGAGCACGCAAACCAGGCTCGAACGCCGGCCGGGCAGGGGAACAAGCGTGAACGGCCCGCTCTCGGTGTGGAATTCGGTCGAGGTGTCGTCGTGCGGCCGCGCGTGAGCGTGATTGAGCGTGAGCGCCGTCTGCGGGTAGGTCCGCCGGCTGGTGCCGATCCCGGCCGCGGCGCGGCACAGCGAGCGCTGCCCGTCGGCTCCGATCGCGAGCCGCACGCGCGCTTCACCATCGGCATGCCTGATGGTCACGCCCGCGGCGTCGGTCTTCACCTCCAGCGCAGCGCCGGCGATGCGCGGTAGTTTGAGTTCGGCGGCGCGCGCATCGAGCGCGGCGAGGAGATGGCGGTTCTCGATATTGTGGCCGAAGGCGTCGAGACCGATCTCAGCCGCATCGAACGCGATCTCCGGCGCGCGGATCAGCCGCTGGGTGTCGTCGACAATGCGGATTTTGCGAAGCGGCGCCGCATGCGGAACGCACGCCGGCCATACCCCGAGCGTTTCGAGCGCCGTGACGGAGCCCGCCAGCAGCGCCGTGGTGCGATGATCCGCATCGGCCGGGCGCGCGATGAGCAGCGTATCGACCCCGCCAGCCGCCAGCGCCAGCGCGCTGACGAGACCGGCCGGCCCGCCGCCGATGACCGCCACTTCGGCGGTGTATGTGTTATTGACGCCGTTCATCGCTGCCTGGCTGTGATCTATGGTTGAAAGTGTAGCAATCACAGAGAGATTGCGCACGATCGCCCTCCTCCCTGTCCCTCCCCCGCTTGCGGGGGAGGGTGGGGTGAGGGCTACGCTTGGGTCATGGCATCGACAGACCCGCCGCGAAAGCCCGAACCGCCGCTGGCCGCCGCGTTCGCGGTCCATGTCTTTACCGCCTGCGGCGCCGGCTGCGCGCTCATGGCGCTGATTGCGGCGGCCGGGGCGGATTGGCCGATTATGTTCGAGTGGCTCGGCGCCGCGCTCATCATCGACGGCATCGACGGCGCATTTGCGCGCAAGCTCCATGCCGCCGAGCGGCTGCCGCGCTGGTCGGGCGACGTGCTTGATCTCGTTGTCGACATCCTCAATTACGTGTTCGTGCCGGCCTATGCGATCGTCGCCGGCGGATTAATGCCGCACGCCGCCGCGATCCCGCTTGGAATAGCCATCGTCGTCACCGGCTCGCTCTATTTCGCCGACCGGCAGATGAAGACCTCGGACTATTATTTCCGCGGCTTTCCCGCGCTGTGGAATGTCGCGGCATTCTACCTGTTCCTGCTCAAGCCTGCGCCCTGGCTCGGCGCGCTTGCAGTTGCGATGCTCGCGGCGCTGACCTTCGTGCCGTTTCATGTCATTCACCCGATGCGCATCGGGCACAGGCGCGCGCTTACGCTGGCCGTGCTTATGCTTTGGGCGCTGCTCGCGGTCTACGCCGTCGCGCGCAATCTGGAACCCGGACTGTGGACTATTGCGGCGCTATGCTTACTGGCGGTTTATTTCGTCGGCGTCGGTTTCCTGCGCCGCCACCATCCGTGACCGAATGAACGATCAGCCAAGGAGTTCTTAAATGACGCGACCCGTTCTTCTCATCGCCGGCGGCGGCCGGGGCATCGGGGCTGCGACCGCGCGGTTTGCCGGGCAGCGCGGCTACGACGTCGCGATCAACTACGTCCAAAACGCCGGCGCCGCGGCGAGCGTCGCCGACGCCGTGAAGAAGTCCGGCGGCAAGGCCTTCACCATCCAGGGCGACATGGCGGCAGAGGCCGACATCGTGCGCGTCTTCGATGCGACGACGCGGGCGCTCGGGCCGATCACCCATTTCGTGCACAGCGCCGGAGTTGGCGGCAAAAATTCCCGGCTCGATGCCGCCACTGCCGACACCATCCGCGAGGTGATCGACGTCAATCTGTTCGGCGCTCTCATCTGCTCGCGCGAGGCGGTGCGCCGGATGTCGACCGCCCATGGCGGCAAGGGCGGCTCGATCGTGCTGTTGTCCTCGATCGCCGCGGTGACCGGCGGCGCGACCGAATACGTGTTTTACGCCGCTGCCAAAGGCGGCGTCGACGCGCTCACCAACGGCCTGGCGCGCGAAGTGGCGATGGAAGGCGTCCGGGTCAATGCGATCCGGCCGGGACCAACCGATACCGAAATTCATGAGCCCGGACGCCTCGCGCGCATAACGCCGCTGTTGCCGATGAAGCGCCCCGGCCAGCCCGACGAGATCGCCGAAGCGGTGCTGTTCCTGCTGTCGGACGCCGCGTCCTACATATCCGGTGCCGTGCTCAACGTCTCCGGCGCACGCTAACCAGGACGTGGTACTCATACAATCGATGGTCGGCCAATCTCACTGTAGAACGGCTCCAGCTTCTCGCGAAGCTCAGCCAATATCCGTGTCACGACCGGATTGATCCGACGCAACAGATGGCCCGCTGGAATGCGCCGTTCCAGGTTGAACAGATAAAACAGCTGGCTCTGATCGCCGGTCTGTCGACCCATCATCGCAAACCTCCGCCGCTGAATGCCTCCAGCGGACGGAATCACTGTTCGCCGAAAATCACGAGCCCTTTTTCAACACTATCGGTCAACAGCGTCATTTTGGGCGCGGGTTCGGACTTCCGCTTCTAACCCGACAGGGGACATTCCGCTGCGTCGCTGCTAACAGTAGACGCGCAGCAAGGAGCGGGCCGGATCAAAAAATAATGCCCCGCCAACTTTCATTGACGGGGCAAACATTGAACGCGCTGCGTCCAATAGTTAAACCGCCATCTTCAAGTCCTTGGCCGCCCGGAATGCGACTTTCTTGCCTGCTTTGATTTGGATCGCTTCGCCGGTTGCAGGATTGCGCCCCATGCGGGCTGCCCGTTTTCTGACTTGTAGAATACCAAGGCCGGCAATGCGGACCCTTTCGCCCTTTTTCAGATGTTTTGTAATCGTGCCGACGAGATCGCCGAGGAGGGCTGCACCTGCCCGTTTCGTCAAATGGTGTTCCTTGGCCAAAACCGCAGCAAGATGCTTGAGCGTAACGGTACGGTTGGGTTTGGCCGCAGCGGCTGGTTTCTTTGCATTAACTGAAAGCGCCATGGTGGTTTCCCTCCAAAGAGCGCGGAATGCGCTACAGAATCAAGGACGTGATTCGGCAACAAAAGAAAAGCGGTTTGGAGGTGGTGGGGAGCATTTTGACGCACTAATTGGCCTCTCATAGTTGTGATCGGCAACACAAGGCAGGACCGCGTCGGGTCATAAAAAGCCGATTTGCGATGGCCGCGCGATGTTCGTTTTACCCCGGTAACCGGACATCGCTTGGGTTTATGAGGCCACGCCGTAGACCGCCTTGTGTTCGACGCTTCTGCGCCTATGATCGCGCCAAGCTTTCAGCCCATAAACAATTCGAACGAATTCCAAGGAGAGAAAAATGGTTGCGGCAGTACGCGTTCATAAGACCGGCGGGCCCGAGGTTTTGACGTTTGAAGAGATCGAGGTTGCGGCTCCAGGGCAGGGGCAGCTTCGCGTCAAGCAGCACGCCTGCGGCGTCAATTTTATCGACGCCTATTTTCGCATGGGCATGTACCCGTCGCCGGTCGGCCTGCCATTCGTCGCCGGCAACGAGGGCGCGGGCGAGGTGGTCGCGGTCGGCCCGGGCGTCACCGACTTCAAAGTCGGCGACCGCGTCGGCTACGTGACCGCGCTCGGCTGCTACGCCGCGGAACGCCTGGTTGCCGCCGATCGCGCCGTGAAGATTCCCGCCACTATCACCTACGAGCAGGCCGCCGCCATGATGCTCAAGGGCATGACGGCCGAATATCTGGTGCGCCGCACGTTTAAGGTCCAGAAAGGCCAGAACGTTTTTGTGCACGCGGCGGCCGGCGGCGTCGGCCTGATTTTGTGCCAATGGGCGAACCATCTCGGCGCCAATGTCATCGGCACGGTCGGATCGAAGGACAAGGCGGCACTGGCGAAGGCCAACGGCTGCCACCACACCATCCTGTACCGCGACGAAGATTTCGCCGCGCGCGCCAAGGAAATCACCGGCGGCGCATTGTGCTCGGTGGTCTATGACGGCATCGGCAAGACGACGTTTCCGGCGTCGCTCGACTGCCTCGCGCCGCTCGGCATGTTCGTCAGCTTCGGCAGCGCGTCGGGGCAGATCGATGCCTTCAACATCAACATCCTCCAGCAGAAAGGCTCGCTGTTCGCCACGCGGCCGACGCTCAATACCTATGCCGCCAAGCGGGCAGATTTGCTCGACATCGCCAATAATCTGTTCGCGGTGGTCGCCGGCGGCGCGGTCAAAATCCCGGTCAACCAGAAATACGCGCTGCGCGATGCCGCCAAGGCGCATCGTGATCTCGAAAGCCGCGCCACCACCGGCTCCTCCATCCTGTTGCCGTAGGGTCCGCTGCGCAGGTGAGTGAGGACTCTCACGCGGCAAACCGTTGGGGCTATTGGGCGACGACTGCCTGGGCAGTCGCCGCCTTTCTCATTGGCCAGTTCGCCGCGCTTGCGTTTGTGGTGTTGTGGCGATCCGGCAAGCTTTATGCCGTCCTGCAATCGCCATTCGACGGCGTGCTGGTCACGCTGTTCATCCTGATCTCCAATCCGATCTCGTTTGCCGTGCTGTTGCTCGCCGTGCGGTTGGCGCACGCCAATGTTGCCGACTATCTCGGGCTGCACTGGCCGCAGCGGCGGGACGTGATCACGGGCCTCGCCGTACTGGTCGGCCTGATCGCGTTGAGCGATGCGCTGCTTTTTCTGGGCGGGCGCGAGCTGGTCACACCGTTCCAGTTGCAATCCTACACCACGGCCGCAGCCGAGGGCTGGCTTGCGGCCATGGCGTTTGCCGCCATCGTCGTCGCGCCAGCCGGGGAAGAGCTCATCTTTCGCGGCTTTCTGTTTCGCGGCTTTGTCCGTACGGAGCGTGCGGCGTGGCCGGCGATCGTCATCATCTCGCTGATGTGGGCCGCCTTGCATGTCCAATACGACTGGGCCGGCATGTTGCAGATTTTCATCATTGGGCTATTTCTCGGCTGGGTGCGTTGGCGCTCAGGCTCGACGCTGCTGACGTTTTTCCTGCACGCTTTGTTCAATCTCGAAGGCACGCTCGAAACCGTGCTGCAGGTAAAATATTTCTCTTAAAGCGCGCTCAGCGCTTGCGCTCCGCGCCGAAAATGCCGCCAAAGTTTGGGTTTGCGCCGGGATCGCCCGGCCGCCCACGCGAGCGCGGCAGGCCGATCACCGGCTCGGCGAAGCGGCCGATGGTCGCCACCACGTCGTCGAGCGGCACGGTAGAGCCCGGCGTCTCACTGACGATGACCGCAAGCACGTTCATGTCGCGCTGGAACAGCGAATCGAGCGCGGTCAGCGTGTGGCTGATGGCGCCGAGATAGCTGCCGGTGACCAGGATCAGCGGCAGGCGCAGCGCCATCATGACGTCGAGGATGGTGCGCTCTTCATCGAGCGGCACCATGATGCCACCGATGCCTTCGATCAGCAGCACGTCGCGGCGTTGCGCGACGGCGCTTTGACAGTAGGCAACGACCTGATCGACATCGATGCGGCGTCCTTCAAGGCTCGCCGCGAGATCGGGCGACAGCGGTGCGCGAAAGCGCCAGGGCGAAATCCGATCGATTTCGTCCGCCGTGAGCGGCAGGCCGAGTGCTTCGATGAGAATACCGGGATCGCTGGAGGCGGCCTGCGCCGGATCGAACCCGCTGACCACGGGCTTGATGGCGTCGACCTCGTGGCCCATCTGGCGCAAGTGGCGGATCAGCGCGGCGGCGACAAAGGTCTTGCCGACGTCGGTGCCCGTTGCCGTGATGAAAATTGCACTCACGCTTGCCGCCCCAGCACCCGGCTTCGCACAACGCCGGCCAGGCGCTCGATCTCGGCCTCGGGATGTTGCGCGGTGAAGGCAAAACGCAGCCGCGCGGTTCCCGCCGGCACCGTGGGCGGCCGGATCGGGACGACCAGAAAGCCTTCGTCTTCCAGCATTTGCGCTGCCGCCAGCGCGGCTTCGGTGTCGCCGACGATCACCGGCACGATCGCGCTTTGGGCCTCGGGCAAGTTGAGAGCGCGGGTGAACAGCCTCGCCTTACGCAATGGTTCGGCTACGTAATCCGGCTCGCGCTCGATCAGGTCGAGGGCCGCGATCGCTGCCGCAACGACCGGCGGCGGCAGGCCGGTCGAATAGATAAAGGGCCGCGCCCGTGTGCGCATCAGATCGATCACCGCCCGCGAGGCGCACAGATAGCCGCCATAAGCGCCGGCCGCCTTCGACAGCGTGCCCATTTGCAACGGCACCTCAGCGCGGCCGCTGGCAAAGCTCGAGCCGCGGCCGCCTCCGACCACGCCGAGGCCGTGGGCATCGTCGGCCAGCAGCCAAGCGTCATAGCGCTGCGCCAGCTGGGAAAGCTCTTCGAGCGGCGCCAGATCACCGTCCATGGAGAAAACGCCGTCGGTCGCGATCAGCGCGCGCGAATAGCCGGCGCGATGCTTCGCCAAGAGGGCTTGCGCGTCCGCCACATCGCGGTGGCGATAGCGCTGTACCGTGGCGCCGCTGAGCTTGGCGCCGGCATGGATGCAGGCATGCGACAATTCATCGGCCAGCACCAGGTCACCTGGCCCGGCGAGCGCCGGGATGATGCCGATATTGGCCAGATAGCCCGAGCCGAAGACGCAGGCTGCTTCCGTGCCTTTAAGGCGCGCCAGCCTTGCTTCCAATTCGTCGTAGAGCGGATGATTGCCGGTGACCAGCCGCGAGGCTCCGGCGCCAACGCCGTAGCGTTTGGCCGCTTCGACCGCCGCCTTGATGATCGCCGGATGCTGGCTAAGATTGAGGTAATCGTTACAGGAGAACGAGAGCAAACGGCGGCCGCCGCGCTCGGCATAGATGCCTTCGCGTGCCGTTACGGTGGGCGTGCGGCGCAGCTTCGCACGCTCCAGCGCCGCAAGCTTGCCACGGGCGAATTCATCGAGCGAGCGCATCGCGGTGTCATGAAAGCGCCGAATGTCGGGCAATACCAGCGAAAACAACGGCAAAGCAGGCCCCAGGGCACCGGATTGGTACGCCGCTGGCCTTGACCACGTCTGGCTGCCCTATGCGCAGATGAAGACCGCAAGCCCGCCGCTTGCAGTCGTCGCGACAGAAGGCTGCCGCATCGGCCTCGCCGACGGCCGCGACCTGATCGACGGCATCGCTTCGTGGTGGACCGCCTGCCACGGCTACAACCATCCCCACATCCGCGCCGCGGTCGAGCGCCAGCTCGCGCAGATGCCGCATGTAATGTTCGGCGGCATGGTGCACGAGCAGGCGCTGACATTGGCGCGGCGGCTGGCCGGGTTTCTCAATGCGGGCGATCTCGACCGCGTGTTCTTCAGCGACTCCGGTTCGGTTGCGGTCGAGGTCGCGCTGAAAATGGCGGTGCAGTATTGGCGCAATCGCGCAATGCGCGGCCGCACGCGCATCCTGTCATTCACCAGCGCCTATCATGGCGATACCACCGGCGCGATGGCAGTGTCGGACCCCGATGCCGGCATGCACGCGGCCTTTCGCGGCCTGCTGCCGAAGCAGATCACGGCCCGGCTTCCGGTTGACGAGGACAGCACGGCCGCGTTCGAGGCGGTCGTGGCGCGGCACGCCGACGAGCTGGCGGCGATCATTGTCGAGCCTTTGGTGCAGGGCGCCGGCGGCATGCGATTTCACGATGCCGCAGTGCTGCGCAGGCTTCGCGCCGCCGCCAATCGCCATGACATTCTGCTGATCTTCGATGAGATATTCACCGGCTTCAGCCGCACCGGGTCGATGTTCGCTTTTCAGCAAACAGGCGTCATTCCGGACATCATCACGCTGTCCAAGGCGCTAACCGGCGGCACGCTGCCGCTCGCCGCCACGATCGCGCGCCGCAAGGTCTTTGCGACGTTCTGGTCGGACGATCCGGCGCAGGCGCTGATGCACGGGCCGACCTTCATGGCGAACGCGCTGGCCTGCGCCGCGGCCAACGCGTCGCTCGATCTGTTCGAGCGCGAGCCGCGGCTCGATCAGGTCGCCAAAATCTCCCGCGCGTTGACGGCAGGGCTCGAACCGTGCCGCCAGCTCCCAGGCGTCAGGAATGTCCGGGTCAAAGGCGCCATCGGCGTGGTCGAGCTGGACCGCATCGATAATCTCGACGCCTTGCGGCAACGCTTTATTGCCGAAGGCGTTTTTATCCGGCCATTCGGCTCGATCGTCTATCTGACGCCAGCCTTCACCATTGCAGAGGAGGAGCTGGCGAAGCTGACGAAGGCGGTGGCATTGGTGCTCGGCGCGTAATCAATAGCCGACCGCCGTGCCGTGCAGGTCGTAGTCGTCGGCGCGCTCGATCTTCACCGTCGCAATTTCGCCGACGCGCAGCGGCCGATGGCTTGCGACATAGACGGCGCCGTCGATCTGCGGCGCATCGGCCTTGCTGCGGCCCTTGGCGATCCCCGGATCAAGTCCGGGGACCGGCCCGACCTCATCAATGATGACGCGCTCGCGGTTACCCACTTTGCGCTTGAGCCGCTTTCGCGAAATCTCCTGCTGGCGCTGCATGAAGCGGTGCCAGCGCTCCTCCTTGACAGCGTCCGGCACCGGCGCGCCGAGGTCGTTGGCCACGGCGCCGGCGACCGGCTCGTAGCGGAAGCAGCCGACGCGATCGAGCCCGGCCTCGCCGAGCCAGTCGAGCAGCGCGGAAAAGTCCGCATCCGTTTCCCCGGGAAAGCCGACGATGAAGGTCGAGCGGATGGTCAGGGCCGGACAGATCTCGCGCCAGGCGCGGATGCGCTCCAGCGTCTTTTCCTGCGCCGCCGGCCGGCGCATGCGTTTGAGCACGTCCGGGCTGGCGTGCTGGAACGGCACGTCGAGATAGGGCAGCACCTTGCCGTCCGCCATCAGCGGGATCACGCCGTCGACGTGCGGGTAGGGGTAGACGTAGTGCAGCCGCACCCAGACGCCGAACTCACCGAGTTCGCGCGCCAGGTCGAGGAACTTTGCCCGCACCTCGCGCCCCTTCCACGCGCTCGCCGCGTATTTGATATCGACGCCATAGGCCGAGGTGTCCTGCGAGATGACCAGGAGTTCCTTGACGCCGGCGGCGACCAGCCGCTCGGCCTCGCGCAGCACGTCGGCGGCCGGCCGCGACACCAGATCGCCGCGCAGCTTTGGGATGATGCAGAACGTGCAACGATTATTGCAACCTTCTGAAATCTTTAAGTAAGCGTAGTGCCGCGGCGTGAGCTTGATGCCCTCCGGCGGGATCAGGTGGGTGTACGGATCGTGCTGCGGCGGGGCGGCGCGGTGGACCGCTTCCATCACGCTCTCGTATTGGTGCGGCCCAGTGACGGCGAGCACGCCCGGATGCACCGCGGTGATCTTTTCCGGCTCCGCCCCCATGCAGCCGGTGACGATGACCTTGCCGTTCTCGGCCATGGCGGCGCCGATGGCGGCAAGCGATTCCGCCTGGGCGCTGTCGAGAAAACCGCAGGTATTGACGATGGCGAGGTCGGCGCCGGCGTGGTCGCGCGCCAGCTCGTAACCTTCGGCCCGCAGCCGGGTGATGATGCGCTCGGAATCGACCAGCGCCTTCGGGCAGCCGAGCGACACGAAAGAGATGCGGCAAGGGGGCTTAGTTTGGCGGTTCATTGCGGGCTATTGGGGTTCTCGAATTCATCGTGGCGTTAGGCGAGACTGGGCCATGCGTCAATGTTCCATGTGCCCATGAAACTTCCCGATCCGCCACTGCTTCTCGTGACCGATCGCCGCCAGGCGCGGCGGCCGGTCGCTGAGATCGTCGGCTTGGCATTCGCCGCCGGCTGCCGCTGGGTCAGCCTGCGGGAAAAGGATTTGCCGGACGACGAGCAGGTTGTGCTGGCGCGCTCGCTGCTGCCGATGGCCCGCCGTCACGGCGCATCCGTGATGGTGCACGGCGAGGCCGCGCTGGCAAAGCTTGCCGGCGCCGACGGCGTCCACCTGCCGGCGGGCAGCGACACCGCCGCCGCCCGCGCGCTGCTTGGCCCGCAAAAACTTATCGGCGTGTCGATCCACACCGTCGGTGAAGCCGAAGCGCTCGATCCGGCCGCCGTCGATTATGCGCTGGCCGGTCCGGCGTTCGAGACGGTGAGCAAGCCGGGTTACGGCCCCGAAATCGGCCGCAAGGGGCTGCTCGACATGGCGCACGCGGCGGCGGTGCCGTTACTCGCCATCGGCGGCATCAACACGGTGCGCGTCGCCGAAGTCATCGCCGCAGGCTGCGGTGGCGTCGCGGTGATGGGCGGCGTGATGCGTGCCGCCGATCCGCAGCAAGAAATCAGAGCCCTGATCGGAACGCTGAAAGGTTCGTTCGCTATCCGCGGGCCTGGTAGGTTCTGATACCCTGATCGGGCGCCCAAACGCCGGCGGGAAGCTTGCCCGCCTGCCAGAACACGTCGATCGGCATGCCGCCGCGCGGATGGAAATAGCCGCCGATACGCAGCCATTTCGGTTTTAACAGAGCGACCAGCTTTTTGCCGATCGCGACCGTGCATTCCTCGTGGAACGCGCCGTGATTGCGGAAGCTGTTGAGATAAAGCTTCAGTGATTTGGACTCCACCAGCCAGCCGTTCGGCACGTAGTCGATGACCAGGATGGCGAAGTCGGGCTGGCCGGTGACCGGGCACATCACCGTGAATTCGGGAAAGGTGAAGCGGGCGACGTAATTCGTGTCCGGATGCGGGTTGCGCACGCGGTCGAGCGCCGCCTCGCCGGGTGAGGCCGGGATCGGCACGGGGCGGCCGAGCTGCAGTGATTTCTTGTTCGCCATCGCTCTCACCAAGTCCGGCATAGTCTACACGAAGCGCGTTGCGTTTTGGCCACAGTTCATTGGAATCGCGACCAATTCCACTCCCGAATGGGTCCGATCGATTGCCCGGAACGGTCAACGCCTCCTAAGATTGACACTGCGGCACAGCGACCTGTCGGGCTTTCCCCGACGCAGGGTCAAGGGCGAGGGTTCAGTGCGTAGCGCGGCCGACCGCGTCGTCGGGTCATACTGGGCAACCGGCAGAGGTTCGCCGCGCGCGTCCGCGGCTCGACTTGCGATTGCAACCATCGTGGTCGGCGCGCTTTTTTGCGCGACCACCGCGCAGGCGCAGACATTCACCGTCACCAATACGACCGACAGCGGCGCCGGCTCGCTGCGTCAGGCGATCAGCAATGCCAATGTCGCCGGCGGTACGATCGTTTTTGCCGCCGGCTTGGCAAACCAGACCATCATTGCCGGCGGCGGCTCGAATGGCCCGCTCACCGAGATCAATCCGGCGAGCGGCACCGTCACCATCGACGGCGCGGGCGCGCCGGGTCTCACCATCAGCGGCAACAACGCGAACCGGGTATTTTTCATCGAGTCCGGGACGGTTGCGATCAAAAACCTGAGCATTGCCAATGGTCTTGCCCAAGGCGGTAACGGCGGCGCTTCCGGCTTAAACCCCGGCGGCGGAGGCATGGGCGCGGGCGGGGCGATTTTCGTCAATGCCGGCTCGACCACGATCGGCAATCTCAGCTTCAGCGGTAACGCTGCGGCGGGCGGTGCGGGAGGCGGGTTCAAGTC
>Ga0102924_1000905_pt1 | contig 35498 bp, 23 predicted proteins | sample PaiPotPPM11metaG_FD_80116 | JGI IMG/M metagenome (GOLD analysis project Ga0102924, IMG submission 80116) | Iron sulfur acid spring bacterial and archeal communities from Banff, Canada, to study Microbial Dark Matter (Phase II) - Paint Pots PPM... ...
CGCTCGAAGGGCTAGCGGAGGTATGGATCGCCAACCACAACGCGCCCACCCAGACCGTCTTATCAGGAACAAAGGCAGGCGTTACTGCTGCGATCGCGCAACTCGAACGCGTAGGTCTGTCCGCGCAGCCGATTCAAGTGGGGGCGGCGTTTCATTCGCCGATCGTCGCACCTGCGGCCGATCCGCTCGCCGCCCTGATCCGGACTCTGCCCCTCAAGCCGCCGGCCATGGCCGTCTACTCGAACCAGACCGGCAGACGCTATCCGGACGACATTGTAGGTGTGCGTGAGGTGCTTGCGCGGCATCTCGTCAGCTCGGTCCAATTCGTGGCGGAGATCACGGCGATGTACGCTGATGGCGCTCGCGTCTTCTTGTCGGTGGGACCGAAGGGCGCTCACACAAGCATGGTCAGCCAGATCCTCGGCGGCAGAGCGCATCGCGCCGTGGCCTGCGACGACGGCAGCGGGGGACTCAACGGATTGCTGCAAAGCCTCGCCGCGCTGCTGGCAGAGGGTGCCGAGCTTGATCTTTCCCGCTTGTGGCGTGGTCGCGATTGCCGCTTGCTCAGCGATTCGCTTGCAGCGTCGCCACGCGGCGACGCGCCGGCACTGCATATGTGGTTGCTCAACGGCGGCGGCGCCCGGCCTTTCGGGACACCGCCGCTGCCCGTTCTGACTTCGGAGGACGCCGCCGGTTCGCGGCGTGATGACGCGGACATCCAAGAACAAGTCGCGCCATTTCTCCACGGTGTGGCGGCGGACGCGCGCCCGAATGAACGTGCACGCCTCGAGGCACGTTCACCGCCCCTGCGCGCTTCACGCAGCGCGCCGGCAAACCAACGCCGATCCCATGTAGAGGAGAAAAAAGGTATGACAGGCGACCAATCGGCCAGCGAGGCCGCTCTCATAGATTTTCAGGCGACCATGCGACGGTTTCTCGAAGCTCAGGAAAGTATCATGCTCGCTTATCTGGGTGGCGAGCGCTCGGTTCTTGCACCGCCCTCAAGGCCCGCGGTATTTGTCCCCGCTGCGCCGCGTCCAGCGCCCGCCACGATTTCATCGACGGGTGGGGCCGTCACCCATGGCCGCGCCAGCGCCGCTAGTGCAGCGATCGCCCGACTAACAGCAGCGGCTAAAGCACCAATCGGGTCAACGCCACCTGTCGCCCAAGCAGGGCAGTATCAGCCGCCGCCAAACGGTTCGGCAGCGCCGCCGATCAACAGTGTTGTGCAAATTTCCGGCATCCCCCCGAATAGCAACGCCACAAACGATGCCATAAATGGCGCGACCTCGTTCGGCCGCGCAACGCTCACCGATCATCTCATCAGCCTGGTGGAAGATCGGACCGGGTACCCGCGCGATATGCTCGGCATGAACCAAAATTTGGAAGCTGATCTCGGCATAGATTCGATCAAGCGGGTCGAAATCGTCGGCGCGTTGCTGAAGTGGCTACCGGCGGAGGTGCGGTCCAAGGCAGCCGACCTTGGCGAGGCGCTCAATAGGGAGAAGACGCTTGGCGGCATACTCGATCTGTTGTGGTCGAAGATTGGGGCCGAAGCGGGAGTGCCTGCGCGCCCTTTTGATGTGACCGGGGCCGACGTGTCGACGGCATGCGCCCGTCCGCCCCGGTTCCTTATGGTGGCGCATGCAGAAGAGCTTCCACAGCCGGTCACGGCCGCGTTGCCAGCGGGCACCTACGTGATCACCGAGGACGGCGCGGGGATGGCGGCGGCTTTAGCCCGACTCGTTGAGGCTGCCGGCGGACAGGCTAAACTCATCTTTGCCGGTCCCCGCGCGCTTGACGAATTTGACTCTGACACCGAGAAATCTGGTGCAGATCGGATCGTCGGTTTCATTCACCTCGCTCCGTTCGGCACTGAGCCGATTGCGCTGGCCAGCGATCCGTCAGCGTGGCGCGCAGCGGTGCAAACCAACGAGTTGTTCCCGCATCAATTCCTTCGCCGCGTCACGAGCTTGCAGCAGCAAGGTCGTATTCTACTGGTATCAGGGCTTGGCGGCACGTTCGGACGCAGCCCCGCCGCGTCGACGGATTTCCGCATCGCTGGCGGCGGTCCGGCGCTGGCCAAGACATTGCACCAGGAATGCCCTGGGGTGATCGCGAAGGCGATAGATCTGCCGCGCGACCGGCCTATGTCGGAATTAGCGACCCTGCTGTTTGCCGAACTCGCAACCGCAGGCGGCCGCATCGAAGTCGGATATCCGGACGGGAAGCGGACAATTTTCCGCACGGAAGCCTCCGAAATTGAAAGGAAGTCACCGTACCGCGATGCGCTGCCGGACGGTGCCGTCGTGCTCGCGACGGGCGGAGCGCGTGGCATCACCGCCGAAGTGCTGCATGCGTTGGCGCGGCCTGGCATCACCATCGTATTGGCAGGGCGATCTGCGCTACCCGAGCCCGAATTGCCTGAGTTAGCTGAGATCAAAACTGAACACGCGCTGCGCGCACATTTAATCACGCGGGCGCGTATGTTCGGTCTGGCGCCACGGCCGCGCGATATCGAGCAAAAGCTGCAGGCAATCCTGAGCAATCGCGAGATGAACGCTAATATTGCCGAGCTTCGCGCCGCCGGCGCCGAGGTGCTCTATCGGAGCGCGGATCTGCGCGATCCCGATCTTACCGCAGCGCTGGTTTCGGAAATCTATGCCCGTTATGGTCGCTTGGACGGCGTCATCCATGGCGCCGGAGTGATCGAAGACAAGCGGATCATCGACAAGGAGGCCGACAGCTGGCTTCAAGTCGTCGAGACCAAAACGATGAGCGCGTTCACAATAGCGAGCGCATTGGATCCGCGGAAACTGCGGTTTTTCGTCCTTTTTGGTTCAGTCGCCGGCCGCTATGGCAATTCCGGGCAGGCGGATTACGGCACTGCCAATGAACTTCTCAATCGTTTTGCCTGGCAACTTCGCGCGCTCTGGCCGCCGACCGTGAAAATCGCCGTGCTCAATTGGGGGCCCTGGCGTTCGGGGCGGCACGGTTCGGGCATGGTATCCGGCGAGACCATGCGCAAGTTCGAAGCGATGGGCGTGCGCCCTATCGAACCAGGAGGCGGCGCCGTCGCATGCCGCGACGAGATTCTGCATGGGCCGATAGACGACGTCGAGATCGTACTCGGTGAAGGACCGTGGGAGCAGCGCGAAGCCGCACAGGCCGTGTATAACCGCGGAACGACGACGGCGGCACGACTAACCTCTTCGTCGCTGCTCGCCGGAAGCGAACTCAGTGTATAAGCCAAGCGCGCCTCGCGATCCATTCGGTCGAGTTTTTATGATAGCCAATCCGGAGCACAGAAATCGCAATGGCGACATCGCTGTGATCGGAATGGGCTGTGTCTTTCCGGGCGCCGATGGACCGCACCAGTTCTGGCGCAACATTGTCACAAAGCAGGTCCAGATTGGGAATCCCCAGCCCGATTGGGGCGCGGAACGTTACATCAATGCCACTGGAACGACGCGCATTTCTACTGCCGCGGGCGGCTATCTGCGCGAACTCTATAGTTTCGATCCCGCCGAACTGGGCGTTATGCCGAATTCGATCGACGGGGGCGAGCCAGACCAGTACCTTGCCTTGAAAGTCGCCCGCGACGCGCTGGCCGACGCCGCCTGTTTGCACAATTATGATCACGCCAATAGCGGGATCGTGCTTGGGCACAGCACCTATCTGCACCGCGGCAGCGGCGTCATGGTGCAGCATGGGATTGTAGTCGACCAGACCGTAGAGCTCATTCGTCACCTGCTGCCCGACGCTCCGTCCGCTGCGCTTGAGAAGCTGCGGGCTGTGCTTGTGGCGCAGCTGCCGCCATTCAACGCGGACACGGCGCCTGGCCTTGTACCCAATGTCATGACCGGACGTATCGCTAACCGTTTCAATATGAGGGGGCCTAATTACCTCATCGATGGCGCCTGTGCGTCCTCATTGCTCGCTGTTAAGGCGGCGATGGAGGAACTTAGAAGCGGGCGCAGCGACCTGATGCTTGCCGGCGGGGTCAATGCATCGATCCCGCCAGCGGTGAGCATCGTCTTCACCCAACTTGGCGCTCTGTCTCAGCGCTCGGATATCCGACCCTTTGACGCTGACGCCGATGGCACTTTGCTGGCAGAAGGGCTCGGCATCATTGTTTTAAAACGCCTGGATGATGCCGTGACCGCCGGCGACCGCATCTATGCGGTGCTCAAGGGCATTGGGCAATCCAGTGACGGCAAGGGCGGCGGTCTGCTTGCGCCACAGCTCGAAGGTGAGGCCTTGGCAATCCGCCGAGCCTATCAAGATGCCGGCCTGGAACCCCGGACCATCGGTCTGATCGAGGCGCATGGCACCGGAGTTCCTCTGGGCGACCGCACGGAAGTAAATGCGCTGTCGGAGGTGTTTGGAAAACGCGCAGGAGATCGGCCACACATTGCGCTCGGGTCGGTGAAATCCTTGATTGGTCATTGCCTTCCGGCGGCGGGGATTGCCGGGCTGATCAAAGCCATACTCGCATTGCACTACAAGGTGCTTCCGCCGACGAGATGCGGCGAAGTCAATAACAGCCTCGGCATGGACCAGACAAAATTTTATATCAATTCAGAGAGTCGGCCGTGGATCGTCTCGCTAGGAACGCAGCGACGCGCGGGGGTTAATGCGTTTGGCTTCGGCGGTGTCAACTCCCATGCGGTAATCGAAGAGGCCCCCGCGCCAACCAAAGGGGGGCGCCCGGTTTATTGGGGCGCCGAGCTTCTCGTGCTGTCGGCGCCGAATCCAGAACGTCTGATAGCGGCAATTGATAGATTGCAACGGGGCCTCGCAGGACGCCTCGCTCGAGAAAACCTGGCCGCTATGGCGGCGGCGCTTGCAAGGGATGACCCTGGCGGGGTGGTGCGCTTGGCGATTGTTGCCAAAGACCTGGCCGATCTTGCAAGAAAGTTGGACCGAGCGCGCGAACGGATCGCGACCGGCAGCTGCAGATTTAAGTTTCTTTCCGGCATTTATTGCGCGGACGAAATTCACGGTGGCAAGCTCGCACTCGCATTCCCGGGCGAAGGCGGTCAGTACGAAGGCATGCTGGCGGACGTGCTCGCGGCTTTTCCAGAGGCACGTCAATGGTTCGACTTCTGGGATGCACTCTATGACGGCGAGCTTGGCGACCGGCCGAGTGAATGCGTGTACCCCGCCTCGACGGGTCTGAACGCTGCAACCAAGCAACGACTCGAAAAGAAATTGTTCGGCGTTGAGCTAGGCTCGGAAGCAGCCTTTGTGTCTAGCCAGGCGCTGCTTGCCGTGACGCGGCGATTGGGCCTGCGCGCCGACGCCGTCGTCGGCCACAGTGGCGGCGAGCATGGGGCGCTGTTTGCTGCAGCTGCGCTGAGCTGGACGGATTGGCATGACCTCGAAGTCCGAATTCGCGACTTCAAGCGGCTGTATCAATCGATGACGCCATCCAGTGAGATTGCCGGCGGCGCATTGCTGGCCGTCGGTGCAGTGCCCCGCCAAAAGCTGGTCGCATTGGCCGAGGAGGTCGGTGTCCACGTCGCGCTCGACAATTGCCCCCAGCAAATGGTGCTGTATGGACAGCGCTCGCAACTCGATGCAATGGTAGCGCAGCTGACACGTGAGGGCGGTTTGTGTGCGTTCCTGCCCTTTAACCGTCCCTATCACACGCCCCTCTTCGCCCCCAGTGCGGACATTGATGGCGTCTATCGGCGTTTCGATTTCCAGGTCCCTGCGACGCCGATCTATTCGTGCGTAACCTCGGCGCCGATGCCCTCGGCACCGGACGACATTCGCAAGCTTGTCGCCAGCCAGTGGCGGAGCCGCGTCTGCTTCACTGAAACGGTTGAGCGAATGTATGCCGATGGCGTGCGCACATTTGTGGAGATCGGCGCATCAGCCAGTCTTACCGGCTTCATCGAAAACATCCTGCGGGGCAAGGATGTTCTTGCCATTGCGCTTGACAGCCGCCGCCGTTCCAGTCTCGTCCAGATGCTGCACGCATTCGCGCGGCTCTGGTCGGCGGGCATCAGCCTCGACATTCGCAAGCTTTACGACGATCGATCCGTTGTGCCTGCGAACTTTGCCGAGGATCAGGCCGATCCCTGCCGGGCGCGCGTCTTTGCCAACACGTTGCCTTTCGTGGAAATTCCAGCCACGACTTGTGCCGAACTCCGTGCCGCTCTTTTGCCCTGGGTCCATTCCGCTGCCGCCGCGCCGGAAAGGCCGAGTACCGCCAGCGACGTCGCAGCTTATATCAGCGAGCGGGCCGCCTCCATCTATCCATTTATCGATCGCGTCGTGTCACACGACGCCAACGGCCTCGTGGCCGAATGCGACCTTGACGTTGGCCGCTATGCCTTCCTTCGCCAGCACAGTCTGTGGGCGAGCGAGGTTTCCGATCTCGATCCAAACCTGACCTCCGTACCTACAGTGCCTCTCGCCGTGGGCATTGAATTGCTTGCCGAAGTGGCGGCCGCCTTGGTCGGGGGCGTCGTCCCTATTCGGCTGGAGGAGGTGCGCTCCTTGGCTTGGATAGCTCTGGACGATGGACCGCGCACGATCCGGCTTGAGGCTGCGCTCCTTTCCGAAATGGAGGGGCTGATCCGGGTCTCCGCCCGCATTCGCGATGTCGCCGGGATGTCATTGGCGGAGGCCGTTGTAGTATTGGCCGACGCGCGCCGCCAGCCGGACGCCTTAGAGGTCCAGCCCGCGCCGCTGATGGATCCGCAACCTTCAATCATTCGAGATGAAGAACTTTATTTGACAGGCATGTTCCACGGCCCAATGTTTCAGAGCGTCAAAAGCGTGGCGGCGTGGGATGCCGGCGGAGTGGACGTGTGGCTGGCGAACACGCCCCTTGACGGCTTCTTCCAACCGGGTGAACGGCCGACGCTGTTGCTCAACCCCATTCTTCTCGACGCCGTCGGCCAAGTCACGGCGTTTTGGATCTGCCAATATCTCGGTACCGATTTCAGTTGCTTTCCTTCGGGCGTCGAGGCAATCGATCTTTATGACGCGGGACGGGAGGACACCGAGGGCTGCTTTATTGCCGGCCGCCTCGGCACCGAGCCGCCAAGCGTCAAACCTCATTTCGTTAACGGCGGTTATCTGAACGGCGAGTTCACCTGTTTCGGCTACGACGGTGCGCCTTTGTTTCGAATGACGGGGTGGCGCGACCGCTTCTTTCAAGTGCCCAGCCGCTTCTTCTTCGCACGCTTTCAGCCGCGCGACGGCTTTTATGGCGAGAACATGAACGGACTGTTCACGGGCCTGCCGGACAATAGTCTGGTGTGGCGGGTGCCGGCATTCCCTGCCGGCTTCCTTGACGACGCCGGCGGCATTTGGCGACGCGTGCTCGTCAACACTATCTTGTCTGCGCAGGAGCGGCTGGACTGGAAGGCACTGCGCGCGGCGCAGTCTCGCCGCGACGAGTGGCTGATCGGGCGAACCGCCATCAAAGACGTGGCGCGGGCCTGGATAGAGCGCGTGCACGGCGTGCGCCTGATGCCGGCCGACCTCGTCGTGAAGGTTGCCGCAGGCGGCAGGCCCTACCTTGCAGGGAACGGACTAGAATCGGTCGGCGAAATGCCAGAAGTGTCGGTCGCGCACGTCGCTGGCCAAGCGGTTGCCATCGCGGCCCCACGGGGGACGCAAGTCGGAATCGACCTGGACGTGGTGGGGCGAGTTGCGACGGCGGATCTACTGGCGGCCGGCTTTTCCGATGCCGAGCAGGCGATCCTGATGGATACCGACATAGCGCCGGAGCTGCGTGTGCTCAAAGCGTGGTGCGCAAAAGAGGCTGCTGCGAAATGCCTCGGCACAGGTTTGAACGGTCAACCCAAATCGTTTGTCGTGAGCGCGCTCGATGACCGGCAAGGCTGGGCGCACGTCGTGGCGCCGACCCAAACCGCCCTCGGCGTTCTGCTGGCGGTCGAGCAAGAATCCGTCCTTGCCGTAGCGTTCAACGGAAGTTCGGCGCTCGCTTCGAACCAGGACACATAACGCAAACGCGCGATCAGCGGCCGAGCAATACCTCGAAGCCCTGCGGAAAATCGAGCTTCGCTTCGCGATCGAGGCTCAGGTTGCTGAGCAAGCGGCATTGATTGCTTGTACCGACGAATAGCCCGTGCGGCGTGGAGAGAAGCGAGGCTATTCCGAAATCAGCGGGGTTGCCATTTCCGTCTTCCAGCACCGGTGTCCACTGCGCGCCGTCATCGCTGCCCCATAATTGATAGCCACCGACGATGTCTGAAGACTCGATCTCAACGCAACGATAACTCTCCCATTGAAAGGTCCCTAGATAAAGGACCCCGTTGTGGGCGACCAGCGCTTGAATCCTGGCATTGTAGAAGTCGCCAAGCCCTGGCCCAAGGCGCGAGAGCGGGACCTTCAACCCGTACGGGCTGAAGCGCGTTTGGCCGGCGATCAGATCCCAGCGTCCGTCCGGATAAACTCGCCAGAGTTCTCCGGATGCGGGACCAATATCATGCGCCCTTTCGTAGCCCAAACCCGTGACGCCAACGCCGACGTAAAGAGCGCCCCTGAACTCTGCCATGGCGCAGCTGGCAAAGTTTCGATTAAAGCCGTCGCCACCATTGATGATGACCGGCGACCAGTCAAACGGCGGCTTCCCCAGCGCTGCAGTCTGCCACAGCTGGCATCCAAGGTCAGGATTTGCGGTGCCCGCGTACATTCTGTCGAAGGCAGGGTAGAGCGAATAGATCGCCCGGTTCGACGCATTTCCGAAGCCGGACCCGGCAGCGTTGAGCCACTTTCCTTTGCGCGGATCGTCCGACACGTAGACCTTCGGATCCGTCGCCAAGTTACGATCAACGTCGCTCCCGGCCACAGTACCGGCGGGAGAAGCAAATAGATATCCGTTCATTTCTGCAAGTGCACGAAAAGAATACACGCTCGGATCACCGAGCCCAGGTTCGCTCACTTGTTCGAACACCTCGCCATCGTTGGAACGCAGCAGGATGGCGCCGCTCCGCGACATCGTCGATACGTAGAGTGCCGGCCGTGGATCCGACTTTCCCTGAAACACGCACATGGATCGGTAGCCGCTGTCGCGCGGTATCCTTCCGATAGCCTTCTGAACGATCGCAGCGGCGGGCAGGCGCTCGCGCCGCTGTGGGCCGGCCGCACCATCCTGACCAGGCTTGCGATCGGGCTCCTGCAGGTGGGTCGCCGCGTCGATCAACGGCGATTCGTATGCGGTTTCCCATGCCCCTCGCTCGACGTCGTACCGAAGAACGCGAGGAGCATTCCCCCGCGCAAGAGGGTTGAGACAGCTGGTGCCGACGAATATGGCGCCGCGAAAATAGGCCATGGATGCGGCGGTAGTGGTGGACTTCCGCCCGAGCCCCTCGGTCGCAATAGCAGTGAATCGATCGGCCGACAAAACGCTTGCCATTATTGGTACCCGAATTGCCTCGCAAGCCGGAGCGTCTCGGGCGTAAACGTCTCCCCCGGGCGCCAGGGGAGCTCGCCGTCCAAACGGGGCTCCTTCAGCTTTGCGAGGCGCTCGCGATCGATCGCAGGATTTTCCAGATAGTTTGGATCGTTTCCGAGGGGCGCGCTGGGCGGCCCGCGCCTCGCATACGGTGAATTCTCGGGGTGCATCATGGCATTGATGGCTTCGCGATCTGTGCGTATTCCCAGCCATTCACAGATCTGGGGCAAATAGTTCTCGAGGTCGGAGAGAAGCGCCTCGCCTTTGAGGCGCATACACTGGCCTAGCGATAGATCCTCAGTAATCATCATAATCACTTCATGAGTCGTCCGCCATACTCTTTCCGGATCCCTTGCCGGCGAATTGCCAGCAGCGCGGCTCACGCGACCGTGGGTGGAGCGTATGCTGATAAAGGACTGCGCCGTCCCGCGGGGATGGCGGATCAAGTGCAGAATCCTGCCTTTAGGGAAGACGCTCAGCATGCGCTCGATGTAGCTTTGCTCTCTTGCAAAGACTGGACTTTTCTCGACAAGAATTCTATCCCCGACCAGTTCCTGGATATGATCAAAAACCTTACGAACCGGCCAGTCCGAATGCCGCACGAGCCACTCGTTGGCGCGCGATACCGTGTCAACTGTTTGCGTGCCCTCGTGCAGTTGCGCCAGAGTACGAAGCAGCCCGTCCCTTCCTATAACATGTCTCAATGCTGGACCGCTATCTGAGGCCTCTATTGCTGGATGGCCCTCTAGGAGAGCGCGCCGCACTACCGGAAAGGCACACCAACTCTGACCCAACGTATCACCCAAAAAAAGCGCCAATTCGGGTAAGCCGTAGCACTCCGGATGCTCGCCAATTATGCTGCTGACGAGCGAGGAATATGACCGCGGAGGACAGAGAATGAAAAGAGGTTCCGGCATCGGCAACGGCACTTGTTTCAAAGATTGGGGTTTGGCCCAGCTTAATCGTTTAAAGTGCAAAAGTCTGCGCTCCGACTTATGGTAGCGTCAATTTCGGCTTCCGTCTCACGGCCTTTGGGTTGCGAGCAGTGCTAACAGCCGCAAATCGGTCACCCGGCAAATGCTCGCAATTATTGGTAGCCAAACTGCCTGGCGAGCCGGAGGGTCTCGGGCGTAAACATCTCCCCGGGGCGCCAGGAGAGCTCACCGGCCAAGCGAGGCTCCTTAAGCTTTGCTAGGCGTTCGCGATCGATCGCGGGATTTTCGAGGAAATTCGGATCATTGCCGAATTGGGCGCTGCGCGGTCCCGGCTTCGCATAGGGCGAATTCTCGGGATGCATCATAGCTTCGACTGCCTCCGCGTCCGCACGAATTCCGAGCCATTCGCAAACCTGTGGTAGATAAAACTCCAGGTTGCTCAGCATAGCTTCGCCCTTCAGCCGCATGCACTGTCCGAGCGGCAGGTCATTTGTAACGGTGACAGCGATCGTGTGGCAAACACGCCACGTTCGTTCCGGGTCCCATTTCGTAATATTTTGCCGCGCGTTGGCAACTCGCTGCAGTGCTTCGTGTGCAGCGCGCAGGCTCATAACGGATTCGCCTGTCGCGCGCGGGTGGCGGATGAGATGCAGCAGATGGGCATTGGGAAAAGTTCGCAGCAAGCGTCCGAGGTAATCGCGACGGAACGTTGTGGCTGGGCTCTTCTCGACGAGAATACGCGGGCCAACCAATTCTTGGATGTGATCGAACACCTTCCGAACAGGCCAATTTGAGCGGCCCTTCATCCATTGCCGCGCTCTGATAACGCTGTCCTCGGTCTGTTCCCCGTCGTGTAATTGCGCGAATGCTCTCAGCAGCCCGCTCCGGATGGTCTGGTCCAGGAAATTTGGATTCTCAAGGTCGCCGAGCGTGTCGCCAAAAAATAGCTGCAGCTCCGGCAGCCCGTAGCATTGCGGATGCTGCCCTAACATCGCGCAGACCACAGATGAGAAGGACCGCGGCGGCGACAGAATGAATAGAGGTTGAGGTGCTGGGGCCATCGCAATCACACCGCGATTTAAATTTACCAAGGTCGACTGCCGGAGCATTCTCGGCTTAACGCGGAATTTACTGGTTCGCGGCTCACACAATCTCTCAGACTTGTCGCGGACGTCATTCGCAAGGCGCGGCCAGTAGCTAATCTGCGGGCGATCACGCGCTCGCCCTATCATTTGCCGTTCATGGCCGCAAGTGCCGCAAGCGTCCCTCGGCATGCGTTGCAGTTTGAACGGGGCGCTTGTCAACCTGTCTCGGGACGGGCTTACGTTGCGACTGCGCGTCCCATCTGTCGGCCTTCGGTGACGCCGCCATCCATGATTGCGCCAATATCTGGCGATATATGCCGCAAATCGCTTTACCGTGAATGCGCGTTCATGTACTCGAGAAGTATCGTTGTGGCCAGTTTCGAATGGAAGCCGGTAGACCGACAACGGCCGCGCCAGATATTGTTATGAATATCTCGTGCATCCTCCTAAGGCGTCTGGACAGTGTAGCAAATATGCTTGGTTTCGCACAAGCGCCTAGCGCAGGATCTGATTCGCCCCGATGACACGATGCATCGCTCGTTGGTCTTTCGTGCTGGCGGTGCTTGTCGCCGCATCGGCCGCGTTTGCGCAAATGGGCGGTCCCATGCTCCGGCCCGGGCCCTTCGAATTTCGCGCCGCTTGCGGTCACGACGTACGCCGTCTGTGTAGCAGCGTACCGCGCGGCGAAGGCCGTATCCTCGGATGTCTGGCGAGCCGCTATGAAAGATTGTCCCCCGCGTGCAGGACCGAGCTGGCGGCAGGGGCCGACGGTGGGGCCGTACCCTATCCGCGAGGGGGACTCAACGCTTACGCTCCTGGCCACGGCCTTGGCGGCGATCCCGGGCCGTACGGTCCGAACGCGTATGGTCCCGGCCAATACGGTCCCGGCCGCAACCCCTCTGCGTATGATGGCGGCGCCGATCGAGACGGCGGCGGTCTGGGCATCGATCCAAACCGCTACGGTTTCGACGCCGGTGCGCAAGCGCATCCGCCCAGACCGCAAAGATACGCTTCGACTTCTCCAATGGGTTCCATCGTCACGCGCGACGGTGCCACACGCACCTATGCGATTCACATCCCGGCCGGTTACGACGCGAGCAAAACCTATCCGCTGGTTTTGCTGTTTCATGGCGGCGGCGGCAACGGCAGTCATTTCCTTTCGAGGACGCGATTCGGCCCCAAGGCCGACAAAGATGGCTTTATTGTCGTCGCCCCGGATGGAATTGATCGTCATTGGAACGACGGACGGGGAACTACGAATCCGGACGTAGACGATGTCGGCTTTGTGAAGCAGCTTATTGCCGACCTCAAGTCGCGCTTACCAATTGATGAGAAGCGGATTTACGCCACTGGCGTTTCCAACGGCGGATTTTTCGTCGAGCGGCTTGGCTGCGAGCTCTCCGAAACGCTCGCTGCTATCGGACCGGACGTCGGGCCGATGCCCGCCAATCTGCTTTCTTCCTGCAAGCCCGAACCGATAGCCGTCGTCGGCATTCAAGGAGCGGCGGACTCGGGCATCCCGCTCAACGGCGGAGAAATGGGCGGAAACGGAAACGGTGGCGTGGTTGTTTCTGCCGAGCACACCATGAAACTGTGGGCGACAGCGGACAGCTGCAATCCGAGCCCGACTGTCACCAGCATATCTCCGCGCGTGAACGACGGGACCAAAGTGATCAAGTACTCTTATGCCGGTTGCACGGCAGGAACGGACGTCGTGTACTACGTTGTCCAAGGCATGGGACACGGCTGGCCGCCCCTTGAAGGCGCGCTCGATGGTATCGCCACCTCGCGCAACATCAACGCGACAAAGGTGATCTGGGATTTTTTCAGTGCCCACTCACGTTGAATGTTTAGCGCAGTTCAGCTCCAGCGCGACCGGGAGCAAGCGCATTTGGCTCCCCGCGTGGGGTCGACCCGCCGAAACCTTAGCGACGGCGGGTCGGGTGAGCGGTTGGCGCGATTCTGAGCGGATCGGGAGGCCCCTCACCCGGCTCGCATCTCGTCCGGGCTCGATGCTTGGCACAATTTCCCCGCAAGCGGAGAGGGAAGGGCAGTGTCGTGCCCGAATGCAATTCTCCTGCAAGGCGCGGCGCCGGAAACTGCGAGGACGAAGCGTGAGAACATGGTGGAGTTTGTTCGCCGCGGCTGTGCTGCTCCTGCTTCCCGCTAGCACCCCGGCCGCGATTTCCAGTCAGGACTCCCTCTTGCTCAATGGACAATTGCGTAGATACACCATTTACTCACCCGATGATAACGCTGGCGCCGCACGTCTTCCCATTTTCATTGTGCTGCACGGCGGCCTGGGAAATGGATATTACGTTGCCCGTCAAACCGGAGTGATGAATTATGTGGACCGAAATAAATTCATTGCCGTGTTCCCGGAGGGCGAGAATGCACACTGGAATGACGGCCGCAGCACGATGTCGTCCGGCCCAGACGATGTTGCATTCCTGCGCGAGCTGGTCTCCAGCATCGCGCAGAAATCGGTAGGTGACCCGACCCGCGTGTTCATTGCCGGAATTTCAAATGGCGGCATGATGGCGCAACGCATGGCGTGCGATGCTGCCGACGTGGTGACGGCCATCGGTGCCGTGGCGGCGAATATGCCCGCCGATCTCATCCACCGCTGCCGGCCTTCCCGGCCAGTGCCAGTTGTCCTGTTCAACGGAACCGGCGATCGCATTATGCCGTGGTCTGGAGGCTCGATCGCAAGATCCAAGATATTTGACACGCCCGGCGGGAAGGTCGTATCCGCGATGGACACCTTTGATTTCTGGTCGCAGATCGACGGCTGCGGCCAGAAGGCTGTGGACATCGTGCCCGCCACTCACGTGGAGCGGCATACGAGTTCGGATTGCCAAGCAGGTTCTAAGGTAATGCTCTATGCGATCGATCGCGGCGGCCATGGATGGCCGGGCAGCATTCCGCGCACTGACTTTGAGCGGGCTATCGCCGGATATGTCACGACCGAGATCAGTGCCAGCGTTATTCTCATCCAGTTCTTCCGCCAATACGGGCTCTAACGTTGGCCATGCCTGTTGATGTTGCCGCTGCAAAGCCGCAATCCATCGCGCTCCCGCCCCCGATCATTATTCTGGGCACCCGGCCCGCTGGCACGGCTGTGGTCGGAGCCATGCTTGGCTGCAATCCGGCAGCTTTTGGGTTCCCGCACCTCAATCTGTTCGTAAGTGAGACGCTAGAGGGTGTCGTGACGGCAATGATCGATGCTAACCGTACGCACGTTCACGGCCTGTTGCGCGCCTTGGCCTACCTCTACGGCAGCGAGCAGACGATAATTTCCATCGGCATGGCGCGGCGCTGGATTATGCGCCGGTTATCCTGGCCGACGAATCGCATCTTCGACGAGTTTAGAATTCGGCTAGCGCCGCAGCGGCTGGTCGACAAAAGCGCGATCTATTCACGGAATGTGAAGTGCCTTGAGCGAATTCGCAAAACCTCGCCCGATGCTCATTACGTCTACGTGATCGAGCATCCGCTGACGCCGGGCGCTGCACCGCTTTGGCGCAAGGGCTTGACCGATGCGGTACACAAAGGGGCGGACGCCGAGGTTTCGCCGCAGGATCAAATGCGATGGCTTCAGGCCCAGCGCACTATTGCCGAGGCTGTGAAGCAAGTGGCACCAAAACGGCTCGCCGTATTGCGTATGGAAACTCTCATTGCCGATCCGTGCTCGGCGTTGGTTGACCTGTGCGCGCGGCTCGATTTGCCCAATGGCGAGGCCGCCTTGGCCGCAATGCTGCACCCGGAGAATTCGCCTTTCGCCGGCTTTGGCCCGGTCGGCGCCAACCTCGGTGACGATCCGACGTTCCTCCGCGATCCGACCTTTCCGCCAAAGGCCATTTCGAACCCGCCTATTCTATTGCCGCACAGCGGCAAAGAGATGCCCCCCGAAGTGGCGCAATTCGCCGCCCAATATGGCTACGACTGAGTCGACGTTGCTTGATCCGTGCTCGCTGATGGCTGAGCCCGCTCAAGCTCCTTGAGTTCGTCTGTCAGCACCGCGACGATCGAACGCATGATCTGGATTTGATAGCGAACTTCCCCTTTCCTGGTTTCGATCTCTTCGGGCGTGCTGCTGGTATCGAGCACCTCTCCACGCAGGTCAACTAGGTTGGGATTCTCCAAGAAGTCCTGAATATCACGAAACTGCGCAGCCTTTGCCTCCAGCTGAGCTCGGCGCGACTTTTTCGAGACCCGCTTTTGCAGCGGCTGCCTGCTCAGATTTATTTCCTCGAGCTCTCCGGGCACAGGTTGCGGCAACGGCGTTCGGATTCGCGTTCCTCCTCCCAAAGCTTGCGCTGGCTGACCCCCCACCTTTGGGTCCAGGCCATCAGAAATGGTTGGCAGCGGCGTCCGGATTCTTCGTCCGGCCCCGAGCCTTTGCACCGGCGGTCCTGCCGGATCCGTTTGGCTCGACGGCGCCGTGTCTCCCTGTTCCCGTCCGGACCCGCTTGACTGAACGCCGCCAGGCTTTGCCTTCCGCGTTGCGGATGCTTTTTTCGACAGCCGTGCTCCGGATTTCGGTGACATGCTGGCCCGCTAGTTACGTGTCGCTTCTCGCGCCACCGTTCAGGAGCTCGCCCGCGAAGTGCACTAGAGATCCGTGAAAACTCCTGCGCAGGCGGCTTTTATTCGAACTTGTGACCACGGGTCAATCTTCCATTCAAGAGCGTAAGATTAATCCGGGAAAAAGCATTGACAGATCCGCCGTGCTATGCAAACGCGGTGACCGGTCATGTTGCAGAAAATCCCAAAAGCGGCCGCCACGTCACTAAACCTATCTATTACAAACGGAAACGGGTATAGTACAGGCGACCAGAATTTCGGTTCCCACTGGTGCGCCAAACGCATGCATGTGCGGGCTTCGCCCCGTCGAAGCACAGCTAACCGGCTTTCTTCGGTGGACCAGACTACGGTCGCGCGGCGGCTCAAACTCGCGCGTGACGAGCGAAACGGTGACTGGATGCGACCATGCTTTGGAAGGGTTGCAAGGAGGCTTGGTGCCTAGCAAGGTTTTGATGATCGGGCTGGACGGAGCCACATTCGATCTGCTCGACCCGCTGGTCGAGCGTGGTGTGATGCCGTTCATGGCAGGCATCCTCAAGGAGAGCGTACGCGCGAAGTTGATGTCCACCCGCCACCCGCTGACGCCGCAAGCGTGGACATCGATGATCACCGGCCGCAATCCGACCGCGCATGGCATCTACGATTTCTTGCGGCCGGCCTTCCTTCCGGACGGCGGCGTGTTCCTAAAGATCAATGATTCTCGCGACAATCACTGCGAGACCATCTGGTCGATTGCCAATCGTTACAAGCAGCGCGCGACGAGCCTCAATTTCTACGGTATGTCGCCGGCGCCTGCCATCGACGGCTACGTCATCTCGGGGTTCATTCCCTGGCGGCATCTGCGGCAGGCGACCCATCCCAGGGAGTTCTACGACGAAGTCAGGGCTCTGCCGAACTTCGACTTTCGGCTGCTGGGCATTGACCTCACCGAGGAAAAGAAAGCCGTGCAGGGTCTCAATGAAGCCGAGCATGAACCGTGGATCGAGCTGCAAAATGCGCGCGATCGCGCCTGGAGCGAGCTCACTTGCCACCTGATGAAAAAGGATCGCACCGAGCTGACCGCCGTTGTGCTCGACGGTCCCGACAAGATCCAACATCTGTTCTGGCGCTTTGTCGATCCTGCCCTCGAGCGGGAGGAATCCGGCGACTGGTACGAACGTATCCGCGATCTGTCCATCGGCTTCTATCATGGCCTCGATCGGAATTTGAAATTGATATTCGACGCGGCAGGTTCCGACACCGATATCCTCATCACCTCCGACCACGGTTTCGGCCCGACGACGGAAATCTTTTACGTGAACGAATGGCTGTCGCGAAGCGGCTATCTTCACTGGTCGGAGGCCGCCAAGTATGATTCCATTGGCCAGCTGGCAGCAGATAGGCTCAAGGATTATCTCGGCATGATCGACTGGAAGAGGACGCTGGCTTTTTGTCCGACTCCGAGCAGCAACGCAATTTTTATCAAGAAGGACAAGGGATCAGGCGTGGGTGTCAAGGAGGACGATTATCTGCCGTTTGTCCTCAATCTGCAAAAGGAGCTGCTCGGGATCCATGATCCAGCCAACCCGGAGAGCCAGCCAATCGTCATCGGTGCCGATCTTTACAAATTGCGCGGAGCGAGTTTTGTCGAACCTTGTCCCGACATCACTTTGCGCCTGCGCGACGGCGGCCTGGTCTCTATCCTCAAGTCGAACGAAATTCTTACACAGCGAGCGCACCCCGACGGTACGCATCGTCCCGCCGGCATAATCGTCGGCCACGGGCCAAGCTTCCGAAAAGGTGCGCGGCTCGAAGCGCTTGACATTCTCGATATATCGCCTCTGATCCTTACCCTAATGGGGATCCCGGTTCCGAGCGACATGGAGGGGCGGGTGCCAACCGAAGCGCTTGCCGCCGATCACGAAGTACGCAAGGGCGAGGCCACCTCGGCACCCGCGGCTCCCGACTCCGATCGAGCCGAGCCAAGCGAGGAGGAGCGCGAAGCGCTGATGAGTCAGCTAAAGCTCCTCGGTTATATGAACTAACAGACCTCGAAGCTAAAGCAAAGATGCCGAGTCTTGCAACATCGCAGGTCACGCTCAACTACCTGCAGCTTGGGAGCGGCGAGCAGCTGGTGTTGATCCACGGTCTCGGCGCCAATTTGTCGTTTTGGTATTTTGGCGCCGCGCAGCGTCTCGCGCTAAGGCGCCGTGTATTGATGTATGACCTGCGCGGCCATGGCCGCAGTTCGATGCCGCGCGAGGGCTACGGCCTGCATCACATGGTGCGCGATCTCGCCGCCCTTCTTGACTTTCTCGGCATTGTCCGTGCCGACATAGCCGGGCACAGTTTCGGCGGACGAGTAGCCCTAGCCTTTGCCGCGCTTCACCCGCAACGCGTGCGCAACCTCGTTGTAGCCGATACCCAGCTCCGCGCCTTGCAGCCGCCGGTCCGGCTGTCGGAATGGGCGCATTGGGAGCGGTGGAAGGCGGAATTGAAAGGTCACGGGTTGGTAGACCTGCCGTCTGACGACTCGATAATCGGTCACAAGCTGCTTGCGCGATTGAGCCAGGCGCACGCTCCCGCTGCCAATCAAATTCGCACGCGCATCTCCTTGCATACCAGGGACATGGGCGAAAGAGGTTTGGCGCGCTGGCGGGAGCTGTTGGCGCGCACCAGCGCTGACCGCGAATTCGAAGATGAGGCTTTTCTCGTTCCTGCAACATTGCAGACAATCACGACGCCGACGCTGCTGATGTTTGGTAAGCTTTCGCACTCGTTGCCGACCGCGCGTCGGCTCATGGATTGTCTCCCCAATGCGCGGTTGCTTCTTATCCAGGGAGCTGGTCATTTCTTTCCCATCAAAAAGCCCGGTTTTTTTGCTCGCGGGATTGAAGCCTTCCTGACCAGACAAGAGGCCGGCGTTGCGCCGTTAGTCCGGCGGCACCTGGGCGCCGGCCGCCTGCCGGCATAGAATGCGGCGAGGACACATCAGCATTATCGTCGGCGGCAGCCGCGGCGTCGGCCAAGCCGTTGCACATGTGCTTGCTGCGCGGGGAGGTAGTGTCTTCGTCGTCGGACGCAACCGCGCGCGGGTCGACGAGACTGTCAGCAGTCTGGCAGCGCATGGGCCGGCACGACACCTTGGGCGTGTGCTCGATGCTTCCGATGCCGATGCAATAGCCGCGATGGCGGCGGCATGCGTCGACGTGTTCGGCCGCATCGATCTCTTGGTCTTCTCCGCGGCAGTCTCAGGTTTGGAAGAAATCAGCAAAATTCCGTTGCAGACATTGGATCTTCCCGTTGCCGCCTGGCGCAAAGCGCTTGACGTGAACCTTCACGGCGCATTCCTCGCGAACAAAGCGGTGCTGCCTGTGATGATCGAGCAGGGCGAGGGACATATACTCAACATCGGCTCGGCACTGACGCCGCACGGCATGCGTGGCCGCGCCCATGCGGCGGCCTATTCGGCGACAAAATTTGCCCTGGCGGCGTTCACGCACTGCCTGGCGGCGGAGGCGAGTTCGCACGGCATTCGGGTCAACGTCGTTTTTCCAGGTCCCATCCGCACGCCGCTGATCGAGGGCACCGCACTTGCCCAAGACTTCGGCGGCCAATTAACAGCGGAGCACTTCGCCGAAATTGTGCTTCGCCTGCTGGAACTTCCGGCCGACTGCTTCGCTGCCGACCCTTACATCATGCCGACGAAGGTCGTCGGCCCGACCGTCCGAATCCGCGGAGCGGCAGATGGCACGCGAGCTTGAGGGCCGTTCCGTTATCATTACCGGCGCTTCGGGTGGCATTGGCGGCGCTTGTGCAAGGCTCTTTGCCGCCCGCGGCGCCAAGTTGACCCTGGTCGATCGGGATCGGTCCAAATTATCAGCCTTGGGAGCCGAAATCGGAGCCGATACCCTGACGCTTGTCCTTGACGTGTCGTCCGAAGACGACATGACACAGATGGCGGCCCAGACTTTGCAACGCTTCGACCGTATCGACGCATTGGTGATGGCAGCCGGTATTCTGCGCACGGGCGGGCAGCCGAGAACAGTAATTGATACGCCCTACGAAGAGTGGCGCACCGTGATTGAGGTCAATCTGACGGGAACGTTCCTGAGCAACCGTGCGGTTCTTGCCGCCATGTTGAAGCAGGGCTACGGCGACATCGTCAATATTTCTTCGACATCCGGCCGCCAGGGAAGACCCTTTGACGCTCCTTACGCTGCGTCCAAGTTCGGTATGTTGGGCCTGTCGGAGTCTCTGGCAGAAGAGGTAGGGCGGCGCGGCATTCGCGTGCAGACACTTCTTCCCGACGCAGTCAGAACGACGCTGTGGGACCAATCCGGATCCACGGCCTTAAAGCCGCCGCATATGCTCTCTCCAGATCGAGTCGCCGAATTTGTACTCTGCATGATTACGTTGCCAAGGGACGCGTTTCTGCTTAATCCTGCACTCTATCCGCTCCAGGTTCGAACTAAGCGCGGGTCCGGCTCCCGATGACGAATGTTGGACCGATTAGCTCGATCGGTAAGAGCGGCACAGATCCTCAGACTACAGCGTTGTGCCGGAGCGACCCCACAATGCCGACAGAGCCTCGCGCGATGGAAATACCGGTTGTGGACGCCCCGGGCTTTAGGGCTAACCCCGGCCTGCGGCTGCAGGATTTCAAGCGCATCGCTCAAGGAGGCTTTGGCGACGGTCACAACAGTTTTGCCCACTCGATGGCTTGGTTCGACGGCAAACTCTATGTGGGTACCACGCGCTCTAATCTTTGCATGATCCGCGTGCAGTCGGCGTACCATAATATCCCCGTCCACACGTGGCCCATCGAAAGCCCGGATACTGCTGATGGTCTGTATACGCTCGACCGTCGCGCGCAGATCTGGTGCTACGATCCCGTGGCCGACACCTGGGAATTGGTCCACAGAGCGCCTTTGGTTGAGGGTTCTCTGGGCGAGCTCGTTTCACGCGAGATCGGCTACCGTGCCATGCAAGTATTCCAGAGTAAAACCGATCCGAAGCCCGCACTGTACGTGTCCACATGGGCTTCCGGGCGCGCTCCCGGCGGGCACATCATACGGACATATGATGGGCACGCGTTCGAGCGCGTCTCGCGCTACGGAATCCTCGAGCAGCGCGTTGGTGCGACGCGTTGCCTGATCTCCTTTGCCGGCCGTATTTTCTTTTCGCCTACCGCGCAGAGTGCGGCCGAGCGGCAAGCAGGGGAGGATGGCAGCCAGTGTAACACCGGGGGCCTGCCGGTTATCTTCGAAAGCCGCGAGGTTGCCGGCGATAGATGGGCTGCGGCAAGCGAGCCTGGCTTTGGCGATCCCGGGAATCTCGCAATATTTTCCCTGGCTACTGACGAAAATCGCCTTTACGCTGGCACCTTCAACCTTGCCGGGCTGCAGGTGTGGGCGAGCGAATGTCAGGGCAGCCCGCCGTATAAATGGCATAAGATTCTCGATCGCGGGGCGGGTCGCGGCCCGACAAACCAGGTCGTTATGTCGATGGTCCCCTTCAAGCATGCAATGTATGTTGGAACTGGGATCCAGGGCGGCGGCACCGACCGGGTCAACAAGGTTGGTCCGGCCGCGGCTGAACTGATCCGCATCAATGCGGACGACACCTGGGACCTCATTGTCGGGGATCACCGTGCTGACGGAAAGAACAGGGAGCCGCTAAGTGGATTGAGATCCGGCTTCGGAAACATTTCAAACGGGTATGTGTGGTCACTTTGCTTCCATGATGGCTGGCTCTATGCTGGTACTTGCAACATGAGCGTGATGCTGCGTTGGAGTACTTTGCGGGAAGCTCCCCCGAAAGTGGTCCGATTTTTTGAGCATATCGATCCGGAGGTCATTGTCGAAAACAACGGCGGAGCCGAGCTATGGCGCAGCCAGGATGGCGAGAACTGGATGCCGATAACTCGCCGGGGCTTCGGCAACCCGTACAATTCCGGGGTCAGAAATATCGTTTCCACGCCACGCGGGCTGTTTGCAGGGACTGCCAACCTGTTTGGGCCACGGGTCGCGGTCCGCCGCGGGACCGAATGGATCTATGAAGACAATCCGCGCGGCGGTCTCGAAGTTTGGCTGGGCGACCATGGAGCGGCAGATTGATCGGTCCGCTGTTCGTCCTCGGTCTTGTGCTTCTTGTCGCCATCTGGCTGCTGTGGCAGCGTCGCGGCGGTCTGGTCTGGCGGAGGATCATGGTAAACGGCGTACGGCGCCGCTATCTCGTCTGCGCCTCCGACGAAGGCTTGGAAAAACCGCTTTTAATTTGCTTCCACGGCGGTATGGCCCGCACCGAATTGCTCGCGGAGCGCTCGGGAATAGCCGAAGCCGGCTGGCGCCAAGGCTGCATGGTCATTTTTCCCGAAGCGCAGGGCGGCTGGATCGACTCGCGGCCGGAGCGCGGCGGTAGTACGCGCGACATTGATTTTGTCGATGCTTTGCTCGACTCGCTTTTGCGTAAAAGACAGGTCGACGCCGAGCGCGTTTTCGCAATTGGGATCTCAAATGGCGGCATGTTCGTGTTCAGGCTGGCCAGCGAGCGCCCGGCACGATTCGCCGGTCTGGCAACGGCGCTGGCGAGCATGCCACCGTCCACCCTATTTCCGATCTCAGGTCCGCCCGTTCCAATCGCGATGATCTTTGGGCGCAAGGATCATAGTATGTGGGAGGGGGGCGCGCTGCAACGCGGCGTTGGCGAGGTTGCCTCCGCCGACGCGACGCGGCGCTATTGGCTCAAGCGCAACAATGCCCAGCCAGTGCCCCGGCTGCAGAGGCGCATCAGCGCCGGCCGGCAGATCGACATCGAGGACTATGCCGCCCGGCCGTGCGGCGCACGGGTGAGATTTGTCAGCATAGGCGATTGGGGACATCGCTGGCCGATGTGGAAGCGGGCGCCGGACGGCACTCCGGATGCCTTCAATGCCGCCGATCTGATTATGGAATTCTTTTCACAAATGCGTTTGTCTGCTACAGATGCGCCCGTCGCTGTGGCAGCGGGAGAGCTTAATGCAAGCGGGTGAGGTAGATGTGTCTTATGAGTCCTATACGGACCATGAAGAATACATTTCGGCCAATCGGCCGCTGATTGAGTCCATCGATCTCAGCAAGACCGAGGTCGTTGCCGACCTTGCTTGTGGCGCGGGTCTGATGTCCGATCTGCTCTTTGCGCGGAAACCCAGCCTCAAGATTTGCGGTATTGACATCGATCAAGAGCAAATCGATATTTCGGCGCGCAAATTTGGCCGCAGGGGGGTACTTTGCCCGGACATGGAAGCGTGGCGGGCAAACGGCGTCGGTCGCATTCTTTTGCTGAGGGGCAGCGCCGATGATCTGCCATTCGCCAATGAGGAAGTCGATCTTGCGGTCATGGGAAATGCAATTCACGTCATGCCCGACAAAGATCGCTTTCTCGCGGAAGCATCGAGGGCCCTGCGCGCCGGGGGAATGCTGGTATTCAACTCGGCGTTCTTCGTCGGCACTTTCGTCCCGGGCACGGAGGGCCTGTTTAATGAGTGGATGATGGAAGCCGTGCGCGTGCTTGAGGAAATCAACAAAGAGCGGGCGCGGGCCGGGCAGCCGCCAGTGCCTCGCGCACGCAACACTGCCGGCCGCGCCTTTGCAAAAGGTTGGCTGACCGAGGACGCCTGGCGGGCGCGCGTAGAAAAAGCCGGATTTATCCAGGTCCAGACGCGGACGCGAGCGAGCGCAATGACCCGCGCCTCGCTGCGGCTCGTGGCGCCCTATGCCGGTCTGGCAACAGTGCTAATGAGCGGTTATCCGCTTGAAATTGCCAGCCGCTGCCTGTACGAGGGCGTCGATCGCGCCTTCGATCGGCTGGGCGTCGACGAGGTACCGCGGCTGTGGCTCGAGGTCAGCGCCGTGCGGCAGTGACCCAAGAGAGCGCTCGTGAGGGATGTTTATGACAACCGCGGAAAACCGTCCAGCGATCGAAAGCAAGGTGATCGCGGTGGCAAACGAGACGATCGCGGATTGGGATCTGGATTTGCCGGGAGGAATCACGTGCGACACCAGGCTGATCGAGGATTTGAGCTTTGAATCGATCGATATTGTTCAGTTTTCCGTGGGAATTGAGCGCGCTTTCGACCGCAAGGGCTTGCCATTCGAAGAGCTGTTCATGAAGGACGGCGCCTATGTAGACGACATCACCATTTCCGAGGTGACGGCTTTTCTGTGCGCCAAACTAACTGCGGTGTGACGAGGATTCACAGACAACCGTTGGGATGGTGAATTTACCGAGCGGCAAAGAGGAACCAAAAAATGCGCATCACCCAAATTTCAGAGCAGTTTGGCTCAACCATCGAAGGCTCGCCGCAGGAAAAGGTCGCTGAAATTGATCCGAATGTTGTTAAAGATTTGATAAGGACTCGAGGTGTGGTGATGTTCGCCGGCTTCGAGACGCTGTTGCCAGAATTCGATCAATTCATTCGTCAGTTCGGCGACAAATTTATGACACAACAGGGCGGTGGTGCCGTCCGTCGAAAAGTGTCGGGCGACGACACGCTGCTTTCCACCAGATACGACTACGGGCGCGAAAAGCAGGACACATTTGGGTTAGCTCTGCATGGGGAAATGTACTACTCGGACAAACGGCCCGCCTTGCTTTGGTTCTATTGTGAAAAGCCTGCGGCACGCGACGGAGAAACGACAATTTGCGATGGCGCGCAAGTTTACGACGCGCTCAGCGATGAATCCAAGCAGCTGCTGGCCAAGAAAAGGTTGAAGTACATCCGCCGCTATCGCGACGGCGAATGGCAACTAAGATATGAGACGGACGATCTCGACAAGGCAATCGCGTTCTGTACAGCCAACGGGCTGAAGGCCCGCGTAGAAGATGGTCGTATACTCGTGACCGAGTACGTGTATCCGGCTGTCATCAAAAGCGGTTGGGGCAATCATCTGGTTTTTATCAACAGCGCCCTCCTGGTGGTCTGGCAGGAAGACCAGTTGGGCCGCGACACGAGCATCGTGCGGCTGGAAGACGGCTCGAGGATTCCACGAAATCTGATCGACGAGGTTGTCGCCGCGCAAAACCGCTTGATCATGCCGCTAGCATGGAAGCATGGCGATTTCGCTGGGATCGATAACACGCGCGCAATGCACGGACGACGCCCATTCCAGGATGCTGATCGAGAGATTTACTTGCGAATGGTGCATGAGGCTTCGTTTTGACGAACCCACCAATTGGCAGCGCTCTGACCGATGCGATGGATCGCAAATCGCGAAGGGTTCGCAAAGCTTCAATCTGAAGCGCATGCATTGCTACTATCGCAACGAAATTGTTGTTCGGCCCGAGATAGACAAATCCCGGCGAGCGGCTAGAAGGAGTCCAGCCAATGCGCATCACTCAAATCTCCGAGCAGTTTGGCTCTGCCATCGAAGGTTCGCCACAGGAGAACGTCGCCAAAATTGATACGAATACCGTCAAGGATTTGATCAAGTCCCGCGGCGTGGTGATGTTCAGCGGCTTCGGCACGCCATTGACCGAGTTCGAGAAGTTCATTCGTCAATTCGGTGATAAATTCATGACCTATCAGGGCGGCGGTTACGTGCGCCGCAAAGTGTCGCCGGACGACACACTGCTATCGACCCGCTACGACTACGGTCGCGAGAAGCAGGAAACCTGGGGGCTGCCGCTGCACGGCGAGATGTACTACACCGACCTGCGGCCGGTGTTGCTGTGGTTCTTCTGCGAAAAGCCGGCGGCAAGCGACGGCGAGACGACGGTTTGCGACGGCGCCCAGATTTATAATGCCTTGAGCAGTGAATCGAAGGAGCTGCTGCGCACAAAAAAATTGAAATACATCCGCCGTTACAAAGATGGCGAGTGGCAGCTGCTTTATCAGACCGATGATCTGGACGAGGCGATCAAATTTTGCTCCGGCAACGGCATTAGCGCCCGCGCCGAGGACGGCCGCGTGCTCGCGACCGAATATGTACACTCCGGCATTGTCAAAAACCGCTGGGCCGACCACTGGGTCTACATCAACAATATCCTCCCGGTGGTCTGGCAGGAGCAGCAGTTGGGGCGTCAGACCAGCATTGTGCGGCTGGAAGACGGGTCGACGATTCCGCAGCGGTTGATCGACGAAGTCGTCGCGGCGCAGCAACGCCTAATGATACCGCTGCCGTGGAAGAAGGGCGATTTCGCCGCCATCGACAATACGCGCGCTCTGCATGGCCGCCGGCCATTCCAGGATACTGAGCGCGAGGTTTTCTTGCGCATGGTGCGCGAAGTCGCGTTTTAGCTGTAAAGGTCGCGGCTCTAACTGACGGACAGCGTGAGATTTCGCCCTACACAGGTGGTGCTCGGCATTCTTGACAGGTTTTCGTAATGATCCGCCTCATGCTCAAACGCTTGACCGAGCAAAATCTTTGCTCACGAATCCATCCTTCCTGGATCGGCTCTTAAGGAAGCAACCCGATGACCGAAAATGGCGACAGACCGTAGGCTTCTGGAACGGAAGAAGCGGAACCAATTAGGAACTGCGTTGCGTTACGATACGCTGGAGCTTGCTTCAACCTATGACAACACTAGCGTTCATCATTTCGAGCACGGCAAGGAACTGATCTCCGCTCTGAACATTGCCAGTGGCGAGAGCGTGTTGGACGTAGGCGCGGGAACAGGACATCTTGCAGCGTACGTCGCGAAGATAGCAGGTCCGTCGGGGCTGGTGGTCGCCATGGACCCGCTGCCGCTTAGGGTCGAGATCGCTCAATCGAAGGCCGCCGGCAATTTTGAGGCGCGGGTCGGGCGAGCCGAGGACCTGTCCCAATTCATCGACGCAAGTTTTGACGTCGTTTATTTGAACAGCGTTTTTCATTGGGTGGAAGATAAGCCGCGAGCAACCGCTGAAATATTTCGTGTTCTCAAACCGGACGGACGGCTTGGGCTAACCTGCCCCGACGCGACGCGTCCGCACGAGGTATTTCAGTTTATTCGGCGCGCCTTGACAGAAGCAGGAGCAAGGCGCAATCGCCCCACTACCCATCCGGGCTTGACCGATGACGAACTTGAGCGGCTCGTAACCGATGCCGGTTTCGTGGCCTATGAAAACGAACTGTGGACCTGCATCAATATCTATCCGAACGTTGATACCTTATTAGCGTCGATTGAAAGCGCCAGTTTCGGTAATTTTCTTGTCAACTCCTCTGAATTCTTCCGCGCCCGTGTACATGATGCTCTCGAGCGATTACTGGAGCCGAAACGCCTCGATGACGAAAGCATTCGGCTGGAACGGTATCTGATATTCGCGACGGCTCGGAAACCTAAGCTTGTTTGACAGCAGAGCATGGCTCGTTGTCTTTCGCAGATGGGCATCGACACAGACATGGAGCTGCGGCGAGGAATGACTTGAGCGCGTGTTCCCGCCCGCGTCTCGGGGATAAGGAAAGACCGTCCGCGAGAGCCGTGCTCATCCTGCGCCTTCAAGTTGCCGACGGCGCAGCGGGCGCCGCCGCCTGGCCCTGCGGCGCGGAGCCCTTGTTCCGCCGTCCAGCACCCCCGTTTCTGTTCTTGCCGCTTGCCGTTCCGCCGCGATAGCAAGCATCATCGTATGAATCTGCTTCGCAATCTCTTCGTGATTTTCCCCGGGCGTCTGCGCTTTATCGATCAGCGCAACCAAGTCCGGCCGCTTCTCGCGAACCTTTGGCTGGCGCAACATGGCGGCCCGATATTCCTCAATCGCTTCACTGTATCGTTTCAGCGCCGTCAACAAATCGCCGAGCCGCTTGTGCACACCGGCCGGCGGCCGGGCCTGGCGCGAGGCTTGGCGCAACGTTTTGAGCGCCTCCTCGGGCTGGCCCAACTTGATCTGGCAATCGGCGATCATTAGCCCCAGCGAGGAAGGCGACGAATGCTGCCTGTGCTGCACGTCCCTGAGCACCGCCAGCGCCTGATCATACTCGCCCAGCTCTTTCAGCGCGGCCGCCAGCGCGGCTCCGGGCGCAGCGGTTTGCGGCGCGAGACGCATGGCCTGCTCCAAGAATGGCCGGGCGGCGCTGTTCTCGCCGGCGCCACGATGCAGCTGGCCGATCCGATATGCGGCAACCCAGTTGTCCGGGTCTAAATCCAGTACCCGCTGAAATTCGGTCTTCGCGGCCGCGATGCTGCCGGCGCGCTCTAGCGTCGTGGCAAGCAGCAGGCGGGTCGCCACCTGCTGCGGGTTGTACTGCAAAGCTTGCCGCAGCCGGGCTACCGCCTCATCGTAGTCGTCTTCTTCCACAAGGATCTGGCTCAATCGTCTTTGCACGATTCCCAGTGCTGGATTAATCTCGCTCGCCTCCATATAATCGTAGAGGGCTGCCTCGGAATCGCCCAGTGCTTCGCGCACGCGCGCGATCTGGACCCTGGCGAGCGCGGAGTTTGGATCGTGCGTCAATGCCTTCTGGAAAGATTGCAGCGCCGCTTGTAGATCATTCTCTCGGAAACAAACCCGTCCGAGCCCAATGTGCGCCGGCACGCTTTGCGGTTGGCGCGCTATGACGTCCGTGAAAATAGCGCGCGCCGCTTCCAGATCACCCGCTCTGAGATGATCGAAGCCCTCAATGAGCACCTTGCGCAGCCGAGGATTGTCTCGCGCGCCCGGCTGGGGAACGGCATTTGCCATAACGGAATGCTCCTATTTGGACCGATAGACGACTATTACACAAGAGTCTCGTTCCAATCAAAGCGAATCTATGGTTCTCTCAAGAAGCTATGCAAATCGTGACACAACGCGTCATTGTCACAAACCGCGCTTGCAACTCCCTCTAAAGGATCATCACGGCACTAAGGACCACAGTTGCACCGTGAGAAACCGACGCAACTGCCGAAAATAGGCCTCACCGACTGTCATCTCCGGACCGCTTATTTTGGCGTATCCACCCATGCCGCCGCGAAGCCATCCCCCGGCGTTTGGTACCGACGCCTTGACGCGAATGATGCCTCCATTGCCGGCTCGATCCACGCCCACGCCGGAGGGCTGTCGTGAGATCTTCTCCTGAACTAACTGGGTCTCGGCGTTCCGCGGCCGGTGTGTTTCTCGGATGTCGCTTCTATCCGGCTCATCCAAAACCGAAGGGGCAATTCCGCTGACACTACCCACAAGTTCTCGGCCTTTATCCGACCATGGTCGCAGCCGCACCTTGGCCCCCGGTTTGACGAGTGCGATATCGTCTTGCGCAATCACCAATTCGGCCTCTACCAGTTTGGTGTCGTCGATCTGTACAAATTCATCACCGGCATTCAACCAAACGCCGGTCAGAAGCTGCGCGTTGGGCGTGGTTACGAAACCTGCTGCCGGCGCACGGATTGTGGTGTGTTCCAATTCAGCTTGGTCGCAATCCAGCAGGTTGCGGAGGCGCTCCACTTCGTTGCGCGCCTCGCGTCCCAAGCGGAGCGCAGCGCCGCTTTGTTCCGGCTCGGCGGATGCCTGGCCCAAGTACAATTTTGTTTCTTCAAGCCGCGCCAGCCCCGCCTCGGCGTCCTGCAAATTCCGTCGCGTCAAGTCCACGTCGCGCTGCTGTTTCAATGAAGACAACTTGGCGAGCATCTGCCCGGCGCTGACCCAGTCGCCTTCGCGTACAGCGACATGCACGATCTCGCCGTCGGTTTGCGCTACCGCCTTACTGCGCTGGACCGGCAGGATCTTGAACGGCCCGGCGGGATCATATGCGTGCGGCAGGAACATCACGGCGATCAAGGCGACGCCGGCGCCGGCCCAGATCATCAAACGCCACCGCCGCGTTTGCGCGCCGCGAGATTTTTTGGCGTCGAACGATTGAGCCTCGATCGCCTTCCGCAGTAGGCGGATTTCCAGCGCTTCCCCGTTGCGCAGCGCGAATCTGGCTTTCAAGCCGGCAAGCCATATCACAAACCCTATTAAGCATGCGAGGAAGATGACGGCGCCGATGCCCTGCAAGGAGCCGATCAGCACAATTCCCCAGACCGCCAGGAGGGCAAACACGCCTGCCACCGTTGCAACGATGCTGCTTACGGCAAAAATTATCAGCATCGGCGCTTCGGAGGGCCGGACGAACGCAGGAGGGGGTCTTCTCCGCAACTTGGCGTTCAGTGCCAGAAATGCCTTTTGCCGCAGCATGGGCTGGCGAAGATAGGTTGCCAGCCAGTTATAACCGTCGCTCGGCAACAATGGCACTATCGCCAAGAGAAAAGCCCAAAGTCCGACCTGTGAAATGAGCAGGCCAAGGCTTGCGACGAGAGTTCCGCCGGAACGATACGTTGCCCAGATCAGCGTGCCGAAAGCAATGTTGCTGAGGCGCACCACGAGCGGCGCGCCATAGGCCCAAAGTTGGCCGTTTCGATTCAACCGCGATATGGCGCTTTGATCGATGTAGAAGCGCGGAATAAAACCCAAGAGGAAAGTTAAACTAAACTCTCGAACAGAGTGGCCGCAGGCGCGTATCACGGTGCCCTTTGCCAACCGAGCGCTGAGATTGACGATCAAGAGACCCAAAATCAGATGGATGATGAAGGAAAATTCGGCAAGCAAGCGCCGCAAGTCGGCCGTGAGGTCGTCCCAATGTTTGAATGTCGTTAGACCCGCCAGGAGGAGAACCGGAATCAGTAGGAAGGCAAAGTACTTTAGCGGCCAGAACAGCACCGCAAGAACCGCAAGGAGCCGGTTTGGATTGAATAGACGAATCCTGGCCGGCCCGAACCGGCGTCGCCGCGAGTCGTAAACCGCCTTGTCACCGTCCATGGGACCCCTATCTTTGTGGTGAAAGCAGCCTAACATGTGGTCAAATATAGGGCGAGGAGTCGCGGGCCGGATAGTCTCTGGGCGGCTCGACGGAAGAATGCGTTCGCGTTTTTTCGCCGGTTGGGACTACTTGAGGAAAGCGCGGCAAATCAATCAGCAGCTGTGACCGCTGACGACGCCCGCCAGCTAACTGAAGCGCAATTCCGTAAAAGGGCGGCGCACGGCAAGTCGATGCAGTCGCGCTATCAACATCAATGGCCCCAAAGGCAACTGATGAAGGCCTGGCTACCGCCGCACCCAGGTCGATACGCACGGTGCACTTTTCGACGGGAACAGGCGACGGGCGCGCCGCGAGCGATTGATAGTCATCCGTTAACAAGCCACCGCGATAGCCCTTGTCGGCATGGGCGCGCTCGATTTCGCAACCGGTGAGCTGTCCGGTGGTGGCAATAGTGGCACCGAGCGTGTGGCCGTCGTACGGATTGCCGGGCACAAGCGCAATCGCCACTACTGGCGATTGTTTGGCATGGGCGACTTGATATTGTCACAGTGGCCGGCCAAAGCGTCCTCACGGCGTGCCGCCGCCAAGGACCTCACCATACCGCCGACTGAGATCGAAAAGTCTACCCTCGCTGCAAAAACCAACGAGGCGGGCAAGCGGGAGAACCTTGCGGATCTCGGGAGCTGGAGCGAGCCGCGCCGTTTGGGCGCGGGCTGCGTATCAAGAGTTGGTAGAAGACGCGACCCGCAGCAGTGAATCGGCTCGCCTGTCGTTATTGAACCCCAACTTCGTTCTCGGCGTTCTCGCTGCTGCGGCTCGACGCTTGAAATATTCATTTGCGCTGTTCCCGCTCGCGATTCTGGCCGCCATTTGGATTGCTTGCCAGGGACACGAAATGCTGGCGCGGAAACATCAGCGCCATTGATGCCTCCGTTATCGCCACCATTATCCTTGGTTTTGTGATCGCGAACTTCACCAGTCGTGTGACGCGCGGCCGTGTCCAGCCGAGTTACCAAATATAACGCAGCGTCACAGTGCCGGCGTAGGTCTGCGAACCGGGTGCGAATTCGCCGTCGAATTTTGCCAGCAGCGCCCAGTTGGGGGTGATGAACAGCTGCGCGCCCGCGGTGGTGAGCGCCAAGTCATGTGGGATCGGTGCCCCGAACACCGTGAAGCCGCCGCTTGGGAGTGATTCGAAAACCGCGCTCTGCGCGGGGGTGTTGACAATATCGTGCGCCCAGGCGAGGCGGCCGTAGAGGACCAGCGGCTTGCCATAGATGACCGTCGGTGCGTCGACGCGAGAGCCAAGCTCGGTGCGCACATCGGTGGCGTTCATGGCGTTGTAGGAAAGCCCGAAACCACCGCCGGTCAAATCGCTCTCGCTGGAAGCGGGCGTGTGAAAATCCTGGAATTGCACAGCGCCATAGGCCGTGACGCCGAAGGTCGGCAATACGCCGCTGCGATAACCGCCTTCGAGGCGGGCGCCATAGCTTTGGCCGTCGAAATTCGCGCTGAGCTGATCGCCCAGCGCCGAGCGGTTGGTCGTGAACCAATGATTGGAGAAAGCGAGCGCGCCGGCCACATAGGCCGGGCCGAGCCAACTGATCCCGTAGCCGCCGACCTGGAAAGCATCGCTGCGGCCAGTGCCGAGCGCGTTGGCGAGACCCCAACTGGTGCCGGCGCCGGCGAGCGCAAAGCCGACGACCGTTGAGGACGATAAGTGATAGTCCATGCCGCCGGCGAAGCCGAAGGTGCTTGCGGTTACGTTGTTTGATCCCCCCGCCGGGTCACCATTTGCGCGGTTGCCGCCGCCGTAGCCCGAGCCCCACGCAGTCCAACGCTGCTCGAACACAGGCTTCGGCGGAGCCTTGTTGATGATCGAGGCGTAAGCGAGCGCGATCTCGGGCGGCAGGTTTGTTTGCTCGTCCGGCGCAAAGCCGATGGCGCCTATGCCTACGCTCCCGACACTGCCGCGCCCGTTGACGAACGGGTCGAGCATCAATTCGAGAAGTTCTGTCGTCAGTTGAAACGCGGCTCGCTCGGCGCCGGTGCCGACCTCGCCATCCAATTGCGATAGCGCGTTGCCAAGACTGCTACCGGTTAAGCCAAAGACGTTCACAAAATTCAACGGCAGCGTGCCGCCGGTGTTGAAGAAATCGTTGATCGCCGTAGCCACGTTCTGCTGGTTAGTTATCAAGCCGGCGCCAGCGCCAAGATTCGCTGTTAGGGTCGAGACCACATCAGTCGGCGTATAAGTAAGGGTCCCGGTAAAGCCCGCTGGGGCGGTGAACCCGCTAAAGGTGGTGCCACCGAGGCCGCCGCCCGCATGCAGGATCGTGGTCTGTTTGGAAACAGGTAGCGGCAGGAGAGCGCCCTGCACCGCGCCAGCAAGTGAAGCCGTGCCGCCAATATCGGCGACCCGAGAAGCCGTACCGTTGAGCGCCACGACGTAGAGCGCGCTCGATTGGAACACCAGATTGCCGGGCATCGTCAGCGTTCCGACCGCAGTACCCGGTACGAGGTTTAGCGTGCCGCCGTTGGTCAAAGTCGTCAGGCCGCTGAGCGTGGTTGGGCCGAAGACATTGATGGTGCCACTGTTATTGATACTACTAGAGCCCTCGAACGTGCTTGTGCCGAGCGCGTTCCAGATGCCGGCATTGACAAAGTTGTTGGTCCCGGTGCCGACCATCGAGACGGTGCCGGTCACAACGGCACCCATGTTGTTGATCAAAGTAGCGTTGCCGCTACCCGAGGTCGCAATAGCCAAGTCGCCCGCTAGACCCGAGATATTCTGGATCGTCGCCGAGTTGTCGATCTGGATCGTGCCGCCGGCCGATGCCGCGGTAACACCGCTGGTCCCGCCTTGGGTCGTGCCGGAAAGCACGTTAATAGTCGTTGTCCCTGCCCCCACGCTGGTCGTCTGGATACCGTTCCCTTTGCTGGTAGTGATATTTCCTGTGGTGATGACGGAGATGTTGCCGAGCTCCGCGCTGAAAGCCTCAATGCCATTCTGCGCTGTCGCTCCCGTTACTGTGATCGGAGCGCTCGATTGCACCGAAACGTTGCCGTTACCGAAATTAAAGGCAAAGATGCCATCGCCGCCGGCCGCGTTGATGGCTCCATTGTTGACAACGCTGACAGTGCCGTTGACATTCGGGTTCGGCGTCAGTGTTATGCATCCAAATTGGCTGCATGACGTAAAAGGGCCATCGGCATGACCGAAGACCGGCTCACCGGTGTAACCCGCCAAGATGCCAGCTGGCATAGCAGTCGGAGCGGCGCCGCCTTCTTTTAAGAAGAAGTTGCCAAGGGGAGTTTGAGCCGCGCCAGAGTTTATCGTCGCCTTATTTGTCACCGCTATCGTGCTGCCGGCCGACGTCGGGATTGCGGAGGCTGAATTGGTTGCAAAAATTCCGGCGCCTCCAGTATTGAGCGTGCTGTAAGCGCCCGTCGACACCTCGATGCTCCCGGTGCTGGCTTTGCCGAACGCCTCGGCGTCGATGCCGAACAACCCGACGTTGGAGAGCGTGGCGCCAGCGCCGCCGGTCACGGTGATATCGCCAGTGCCAGCCGTCAAAGCGTGAATGGCGGAGGAGACCCCGGTAGAGCCCGTCAAAGTTACCGTGCCTATATTGGTTACGTCGCCCGAGCGGTTTATAACAATATTGCTCGAATTCGCAGGATTTTCGATCTCGGCGCGGATCGGCGAAGCCGAACGGGAGCCCTTGTTATCCTCGAACGTAGGTCCCGATCCCGTTATCAGGATGCCGCCGGTGGACGAGGTACCCTGGTCGGCCCACATACCGCGGTTGCTGTCTGTGCGGTATGTGCCCGATCCGGCTACAACGATGTTACCGCTCCCGTTCGAAGTCGCGCGCACGCCGCCCCCCGAACCGGCAACAGTGCCGTTTGCCGTGACAAATATGTTGCCATTGGTGGAAGTTAGGTTGATTGCGGAGTTCTTGCTGCTGCTTACACCTCCACTTCCGACCGCGATGCTAAGTGGTCCGTTTACTGTACTCGCTAATATGCCCGAATCGTGCGTACCGGTCACCAGGCCCGAACCGGTTGCGATCGTAACGGCGCCGGCTCCACTGGTGCTCGCATTTATTCCGGCCGGGCCGCTGATCGCGCCTGCTCCCGTGGCAATCGATACGTTGCTGTCCACGTTGTTGACGAAGAGTGCTGTTCCCTCCTTGGCCGTATTGATTATGCTGCCGTTGCCGAAGTAACGGATCGGACCCCCATTGCCGCTAAGTTGCAGGGCATTGACCGCGTTAGCGGTAGTCAGCTGACCTTGATTCCTCATGACGATGGGAAGAGGCGTCCCAGCGTTCTCGGTCAGTTCCAGACCAAACCCACCTACCGTGACGCCGGGTTCAACGGTAGCGCTGATGGCAGCCCCATTGTTGAACCTCTGCTGCTCATCCGACGAGATTGGATTTGTTCCGTTGAGATTGGTGCTGTTGGTAGTGATAGTGTCTGCGTTGCAGTTCACCATCCCAGAAGTGGTGACCATACACGCTGCATTTGCATATTGCGGCGCCACCAACCCCGCGAATGCTACGCCGATCCACGCGGCCGGCAACGCGTTCCGCCGTCGCCGCCCCGTTGGACGCTTAAGCGGTATGGACCAAAGCAGATGTCTTGCGATCTTCACACGCTGCCCCCCGTGCTTACACGCGCCGTCACGCGCTCAACCCCGTTGACAGCGCGCGCTGAAAAATTGAAAAAG
>Ga0102924_1000906_pt1 | contig 35486 bp, 34 predicted proteins | sample PaiPotPPM11metaG_FD_80116 | JGI IMG/M metagenome (GOLD analysis project Ga0102924, IMG submission 80116) | Iron sulfur acid spring bacterial and archeal communities from Banff, Canada, to study Microbial Dark Matter (Phase II) - Paint Pots PPM... ...
CGAGAGCGTCGAGTTTTTGACGACTGCGAGCGCCTTCGTGAGCGTCTTATAAGGTTTTTCGGCGGAGCCGTTCCCGGTGCTATCGCTGCCGCTCACCGGATTCACGTCAACGACGGTGAGCGGTGTCGGCGTCGGTATGACCGGTGTCGGTTTGCCGTATCGCGTGCAACCGCCGAGCACGGCGGCGGCCGCTACGAGAACGAAGAACCCACGAGTGAGCCAGCGCATAAGGGCCGCCTTTTGCCGCCTGCACCTCGGGAACCTCGCACGCACAACGCGAAGACGCTTCGCCGTGACGCTTGTCGAGCGCCCGGTTCGTTCGATCGTTCGCGCGGTTGCCGATGCGGCAGCGCGCTGGCGTAACGCCGATTTTCCGCCGCGTGTGCGAGCGCTCGCCGCAGTCTGCGAGCGCACGGGCTACTCGATACCCGTCGTCGAGTACGCGCTCGATCGGCTTTTCGGCTCACTTCAGCGCACCGATATCGAGGAGATCATCGCCGTTGAACTCGGGTCGCCCGACGTGCTCGACGGCGCCGTCGACACTACTGGTGGCGCGAGCGTTCGCGCGTTGCCGGTCGGACGCGTCTGCATCGTATCGAGCCGCACGACGATCGGCGTCGCGATCGTACCGGCGATTTTCGCGCTCTGCGCAAAGTGCGACGTGCTGGTAAAAGATCGCGATGACGCGCTGGTCGCCGCATTCTTCTCGACGCTCGCACATGAAATGGACGATCTTGCAACCGCAGCGGTCGCGCGCACGTGGGACGGCAAAGGTGAAACGCATAACCTTCGCGACTTCGCTGCGGTCGTAGCCTTCGGCACCGACACAACCCTCGAGCGCATTCGCGCGCAGTTGTCGCCCCAAGCGCGTTGGATTCCGTTCGGCTCGAAAGCGAGTTTCGGTTACGTCGCGCGCGAAGCGTGCTGCGACGCAAATGAAACACGCCGCGTTGCCGACGGAGCCGCGCGCGACCTGCTGCTGTACGATGGCGAAGGTTGCCTGTCGTTGCACGTACTCTTCATCGAGCGCGGCGGCACCGTCTCGCCGGCCGATTTTGTTGCAATGCTGGCCCATGCAATCGAGCGGGGCGCCCTCGCGTTTCCGCCGAGCCGCCCAAACGCTGCCGCGTCAGCGGCGGTGGCGGGCGCGCGCGATGCCGCCAGCTTTCGCGCAAGCGCAGGCAAGGGCGGCGCGGTCTTTTCCGATGCTAGCGCATCGTACGTTGTTATGCTCGATCCCACTCGCGACGCACCGCCGACCTTCTTGCCGCGCGTACTTCCGGTCTACGCCGTCGACGAACCGGGGGACGCCGCACGGTACCTCGCTCGCCACGCACTGTCGATCGAAGGCGTCGCGATCGCGGGCCTGCGCCCCGACGTTGCTGCAATGGTTCGCGCGAGCGGAGCCGCAAGCATCGTCCAATTCGGCGACTTGCAATCCCCGGCGCTACGTGCGCGTCATGGTGGACGTCCGCGTATCGCCGAATTCGTACGCTGGTTGACCCAGCAATCATAATGGAAGAAAACGCGCGCGAATCGGTTTCGACGCCGATCCCCGGACCCCGCAGCCGCGCTTTGACCGAACAATTGCGCCGTCACGAATCGCGCAACGTCACCGCTTTCTTCGACGACTTTCCGGTCGTGTGGAAAGGCGCCGCCGGCGCCATCGTGGCCGACGTCGATGGCAATCGGTACATCGATCTCACCGCCGCCTTCGGCGTCGCCAATGCGGGACACGCCAATCCGCGCGTGGCGGCGGCCGTCGCGCACCAAGCGAAACGGCTCATGCACGGCATGGGCGACGTGCACCCAAACGACGTGCGCGCAGATCTGCTCGAGCGGCTGATCGCACTATTTCCGCCAAAACATCATTGGAAAGCGTTTTTGGCAACGACTGGATCGGAAGCCGTTGAGGCAGCGCTGAAAACCGCAATGCTCGCAACCAAACGAACGCGATTTGCCGCGTTTCGCGGCGCGTACCACGGACTTTCGCTTGGAACGCTGCCACTGTGCGGAATCGCAACGTTTCGCGCGCCGTTTACAGATGCGTTGGGGCCAAGCGCCGTCTGGCTCGACTTTCCCGATGCCGCGTCCGACGTTGCGGCAAGTGACGCAATTGCCGGCGCGCGGGCCGTGCTCGACGCGAGCGGACCAATTGCCGCCGTCGTCGTCGAACCGATACAAGGGCGGGCCGGCTGCATCGTTCCGCCGCACGGATTTCTCACCGCGCTCGGCGCGCTCTGCCACGAAATCGGTGCGGCGCTAATACTGGATGAAATTTTCACCGGCTTCGGACGAACCGGCTCGTGGTTTGCGTTTGAACGCGAGGGCGTGCTACCCGACATCGTCTGCATCGGCAAGGCGATGGGTTCCGGCTTTCCGATCAGCGCTGCGGTTGCTCGGTCGGAAATAATGGACGCGTGGCCGCTCTCCGAAGGCGAAGCGCTGCATACTTCAACCTATCTCGGCAATCCAATGGGATGCGCTGCCGCCCTCGCGACGTTTGACGAAATCGAACGGCTCGGTTTGCCGCAGCGCGCGAACGAGCTCGGGTCGATCGTTGCGGCGCGGCTGCACGAGTGGTGCTCGCGGCCCAGCGTTCGCGCCGTGCGCGGGCGCGGCTTGTTCTGGGGTATCGAACTGCGCGATGCTGCGCTCGCCGAAGCGGTGGTACGTCGCGGACTGCGCAACGGGGTAGTGCTGCTGCAGTCCGGCGTTCGGGGCGACACTCTAACGATCGCGCCGCCGCTGGTCATCGGTGAGGGAACGCTTGCGCGCGGACTCGATCTGGTGGAGGGCGCGCTGGATTCCGTCGAATAAGCGCATGCCATGAACGTGTATCGCATCGGAGTCGTTGGAGCGGGATTCGGGGTGACGTCGCACCTGCCGGCACTGCTGGCGCATCCGCGATTCGACGTCGTTGCTTTGGCATCGCCGTCGAGCGCGCCTCGGGTGGCAGCCGAACGAGGGATTCCGCACGCGTTTCGATCGTGCAGCGAGATGCTCGCCGGTTGCAGCCTGGACGCCGTCACGATCGCCTCGCCGCCCTACGCGCACGTGCACGACGTGCTCGCGACCATCGCTGCCGGCAAACACGTGATTTGTGAAAAACCGTTCGCGCTCAATACCGAATCGGCGGCACGCATGGTCGAGGCGGCATCCGGCGCGAGCACGGCTTGCGGCGTTGCGCACGAGTTCAGGTTCGTGCCGCAAGCGCTCGCGCTCAAAGAGTTGGTCGCCAACCACCATCTCGACCCCGTGCGCAACGTCGAGATCACGTCGTTGCGGCGCATGCTTCACCGGGACGAGAAGCGGCGGCGCGGCTGGTGGTTCGAACGCGAGCGCGGTGGAGGGCTAGCCGGTGCAATGCTATCGCACGTGATCGATCACGCCGATTGGCTAATCGGCCGTGCGCCTCGCCACGTCAGCGGGTTCATTCGCGCGGCCAACGAGCGCCGCCGCGACGACGAGGGCGAGTTCACGTCGAACGTGGACGACGGCGCATTCGCGCTGCTCGACTACGGTGACGGCGTCGTCGCGCGATTGACCGCCGATGCAACCACGGCCGTCGACGGCTATACGTGCGCGGTCCACGGCGAAGATCGCAGTGCGGTTGCTAGTGGACCGAACATCGCCGAACTCAGGCTGTTCAGCATCGACGCCAGCGAGACCAACGAACTCGAGTGCAAACCTTCGCCTTACGAGCGATATGCTACGATCAACGGCAACGTGCCGCTGCTCATGGAACTCTACGACGAGTTCGTTAATGCGATCGAGGGGCGCAACAACGCGCTGCCGACCTTCGCGGAAGCGCTTGAGACCCAGCGCGTTCTCGAAGCGATCGGCTACGTCACGGCGACGCTGCCCGCCTCATAGCCGCTCCCCGAGATTCACGTCAGGTGACGCCACAGCAATCCGAGCGCGTACGTCGTCGCACGCGACTGCACCGTTTTGCGCTCGCCACGAAATTGGAACTGCCACGCTCCCGCGAACCCGTCGGCATCGCTGACGGCAAACCACACGAGTCCGACCGGCTTTTTCGGCGAGCCGCCGCTCGGCCCGGCGATGCCGGTAGTCGCGACCGCAATTTGCGCGTGCAATCGCTCGCGCGCGCCGCGCGCCATCGCCAAGGCGACGCTTTCGCTGACCGCACCGTCCCGCTCGATCAGCGCCGCATCAACGCCCAATGCGCCGGTTTTCACCGCGTTGTCGTAGGCGACGATGCCGCCCGCGAAACTCTGCGACGAACCCGGAACGCCGGTAAGCGCCGCGGCAACGCGGCCGCCGGTAACCGACTCGGCCGTAGCGGCCATCCAGCTGCGTCGCTGCAGCAGCGCGTGCACCGAGCTTTCCGGCGTCGCCGCATCCGCGCCGTAAATGAAACCCGCGAGCCGTTGCTCGATCTCACGTTGCAGCGGTGCGATCATCGTCTCGGCCTCGCCCGCGGTGCGGCTTTTCGCCATGATCTTCACGTCGGCGCGCGATCCGTGCGCGAGCACGGCGATTTTGGGATTTTCCGACATGGCAAAGATATCGGCGATACGATGATCGATCTCCGATTCGCCGATGCCGATCGTGTGCAGCACGCGCGTGTGAATGCTTTCGCGCAAATCGTACCGTTCGATCAAAAACGGTACGAGTTCGTTTGCCAGCATCGGCTTCATTTCGTGCGGCACGCCCGGCATGCACGCAACGAAACGCTCGTCCCCGGCGAACGCGATGAAGCCCGGCGCCGTGCCGAACGGATTGTTCATCGGCCGGCTTCCGCTCGGTAACTCCGCCTGTTTACGGTTGTTCGGCCGCATTTCACGGCCGATTTGCGCGAAGAATCCTTCCATTTGGCGTAACGCCGGCTCGTATAGTTCGACGCCCAGTCCCAACGCGTCGCACACTGCTTCTTTGGTGACGTCGTCGATCGTGGGGCCAAGACCGCCGGTCACGATCGCGCCGTCTCGGCGCATCAGCACGTCGCGAAACGTCGCCGCAATCCGCTCGCGATTATCGCCGACTGCATGCGTGCCGCGAACGTCGATGCCGACCTCAGCCAACCGCGCCGCCACGTATGGCGTATTCGTATCGGTTAGTTGGCCAAGCAGCAGTTCAGTTCCAACGGCGACGAGTTCAACGCTCGCCATCGTCGAACCACGCTGGAAACGTAAACCGTACGTCGGCCGAAAAACCGTCGGCGGCCTCGATCATCGCTTTGCGCCGAATCGGACTCTCCTCGGGCCGCGGATGGCGCGCTCGCTCGGCTTCGCGCATTTGTGCGAGGCGTTCGACGAAGCGCCCGAAGCGTGCGTCCATCGCTCGTTGCAACCCCTGCTTGAGTGCCTTTCCGACGCGCGGCGCCAACCCCGCGGTCGAAATCGCAATGCGCACCGGCCCCGCTTTTGCAATCGCCGCCATCGCCACGAAACCGTACGCCGGCTGATCGATGCAGCACAGCAGAAACCGATGGCGATCTGCCAGCGCCCGCAGACGCTGCGACAACGCTTCGTCCTGCGGCGTCGAGACGACGAAAAATGCTTCGGCCACGTCCTCGTCGCGCACGCGTTGCGGATCCGTCACGCGACGAACCTCGGCTCCCGACTCGCGCAGCGCCGCCGTCTTCGCGATCGCCTCGCGGTCGTTTTCCGCACCGATGACGACGCACACCCGCCCATCCAAATTCAGGCCAACCGGAAAAAACGGCTTTCTCATTTTTTAAACCCATGACGCGATGCGCGCGTTTGCGGGTTCCCAATTTGACGAGGCCTCTGGACGAGGAGCGAAGGCTGGAGGCCGGGAGCGACGAGCCAGGGAGCAGCTTTTTCGCATGGAGGCGAAAAAGCGAGCGTCCTCGGAGAATGGGAACCCGCGAACGCGCGCATCGCCGGCATCTCAGTAATCGACGGGACGGAGGTAAAACTCGTTGATGGCGGTGTTCGTGAGCATTGCGGTCGTCGGGAGATGGCGCTTCCAGTGCGTTGCGTCGACGCGGCGGCGGACCAGCGCAACTTCGTCGGCCGAGAAACCGTGTTCGACGAGTTGCTCGTCGTTATAGCCGTGTAAGAGTTCGCACAGCAGCGCGTCGGCGCGAGCGTAGGTAATGCCGAGGTCGGCTTCGTCGGTTTGGTCAGCCTCGAGATCTGCGCTCGGTGCTTTGTCGATTAGCGGCCGTGGAACGCCGAGGTATCGCGCCAGCGCCCAGACCTGCGTTTTGAATAAGTCGCCGATCGGATTGAGCGGCGGCGTGTCGTCGGCATGCCACGTGAAGTACCCGAGCATTCGTTCGGTTTTATTGCCGGTGCCGATCGGAAGTGCGCCGAGTTTCGCCGATTGATCGAACAAGATGACCATGCGCGTGCGCGCCATGACGTTGCCGCGACGGCGCGCATCGGCGTCGGGCTCGAACTGCAGGTAACCGTCGACCGCATCGGTGATCGCAATAGTGTCGCAGTGGATGCCGAGAGCGTCGACGACGAGCTGCGCGTCGCTCAGGCTTGCCGGACTGGACGTCGCATACGGAAGGCGAATCGCATACACGTTTTTCGGACCGAGTGCGCGCGCGCAGAGATAGGCCGTTACGGCGGAATCGACGCCGCCGGATAGACCGACGACCGCGCGCGACACGTTTCGGCGAAAGAGCAATTCGTCGCGCAGAAATGCAGTGAGCCACTCCGCCGTGACGGCGCAGTCGATGCCCGGTGGGCGCGGTGTATTCGCCGGCGCTTCAACGATCGTAAACGTCACGCACTCCTCGTGGTAGCGGCAGCTCTTCGTCGAGCAGCAAGTCGGGTAGCACGGCCTCCAAATCGCCGAGCAGCGGCAGGCTCGCGCGGGCAAGATCGATCTCGCGTAAATCCAACTCGGCACGCACGATGCTCGCGTCGGCAGCCGGCGCCTGCACGATGACGTTGCCATGCGGATCGATGACGCACGAGTTTCCGGTCATGCCTTTTCCGCCTTCAAATCCCGTCAAACCCGCATACACGACGAATACGCCGTGCTCGACCGCGGCGGAAACGAGCGTCTGTCGCCACCGCACGATGCTCAGGAGTTCGCCGTCGCCCTCGATGCCGCGACCCGGCGAAGCGCTCGGAATCAGCAGTACGCGCGCGCCTTTCACTGCGGCGATGGTCGGAACGATCGCGTGCCAGGCATCCTCGCAAATCAAGATCGCCATTCGGCCGAAACGCGTTTCGAATGTGCCCAGTTTGCGTCCGCGCGAAAGAAACCGTTCCTCGTCGAACACCCCGTACGTGGGGAGAAATAATTTGCGGTGAAGGTGGACGATCTGCTCGCTGTCGGCGGCGATGTGGAGGTAGAGCGCCGAGTTGTAATACGTGCCGTCGTCGTTTTCGAAAAATCCAGCGACGAGATCCACCGCGCGTTCGCCGCGCGCGGCTCGCCACGTCCGCGCTAGATCGGCGGCGAATCGGCGAGCGTCCAGCGCGAGATCGTAGACCGCGCCTTCCAGAAAATATCCGGTAAACGCCGCTTCCGGAAAGGCAACGAGGTCGACCGCATCGCCGATTTGCGCGAACGCTTCGCCGGCCGCGTGCAAGTTTTCGTCATATCGGCCTTTGACCGGCTTCATCTGCACGATCGCGACCGCGACGCGAGCGCGCCCGGGTGCACGCGTGTCGGCAGCGGCCATCACGCGCTAACCTCCAGCCGCGACGCTCGTCGCGACTTCCATCTGTTCGTCGCCGGGAATCCGCATGCCGATTTGGGCGGCGCATATTTCCGCGGGATAGGTCCAGATCTCGGCCAGCGTCGGATGCAGATGCGGAATTCGCATAAAATCGTCGACCGTTGCGTTGTAATTCATCGCAACGATCACCTCGTGGATGAGTTCCGAACCTTGCGGTCCCAGCACCGCGGCCCCCAAGATGCGTCCATTTTCGGGGTCGGCCATCATCTTGACGAACCCTTTTGTTTTTGCGAGACACTGTGCTTTGCCGTGCTCGGCGAAATCGTAGCGTCCGACGACGTAGCGCCGTTCCGCAGCCCGCAGCTCTTTCTCACTTGCGCCGACCGCCGCCATCTGCGGATCCGTGAAGACGGTGTGCGCCGAAGCGAGACGGTAGTCGGCTTTTTCGCTTCCGTCCAGGCACGAGTTGCGAGCGGCGACCTCGCCTTGATAAATTGCGACGTGCACGAGCATGTATTCGCCGGTCACATCTCCGACCGCGAAAATGTTCGGATTGGAGGTCCGCATCGTCTCATCGACTGCGATCCCACCGCTCTGAGCCAACGTAACTCCCGCCCGTTCCAACGTAAGGCCGTTCGCATTCGGCGCGCGGCCGAGTGCATAGAAAATTTCCTCCGCGGCGACCTCCTGCAGCGCGCCGTCGCGCTCGAAACGCACCGCCTTCTTGCCGTCGAGGCGCTGCGCATCGCGCAACGTCGCATGGGTGACGACCTTGATGCCTTCATCGCGAAAATACTGCGTGAGCGCGTCACCGATGTCGTCGTCGCTGGCTGTCAGCAAATGGCCGCTTCGAATGAGCATCGTCGTCGTCGAGCCCATGCGCGCTAGAAACTGCCCGAGTTCACACGCCGTGTAGCCGCCGCCGAGCACGATTGCCGAGGCCGGTATGCGTTCGAGTTCCAGCACGCCGTCGCTATCCACGTAGCCGGTCTCCGCGAGCCCTTCAAGTTTTGGCGGTGCGATGACACTGCCGGTGGCAACGATGAAACGCGGCGCTTCGAGCACCGTGGCGTTGCCGACCGCCAACTCCGTCGCAGAGAGAAACTGCGCGGCGCCCCCATACAGCGGAAACGATTCGATTCCGCCAATGCGGTAGTCGGCGAACTCTTTCACAAGCATGCGTTTGCGCGCGGCGATAAACGGCATGTCGGTCGTAACCGAACCGATGTGAATTCCCAATGCGCCGGCGTCGCGGGCGTCCGCCAGTGCGTCACTCGAGGCCAGCAGCGCTTTGCTCGGCATGCAACCGCGCAGAATGCACAGGCCACCTAGCGGTCCGGTATCCACCAGCGCAACGTCGCAGCCGAAATCGCGACCCGTGCGCGCCGCCGCGTAACCGCCCGATCCCGCGCCCACGACGACGAGATCGTGCGTGAACCTGTTCACTCAGGAACCTCGCTACTTTCCGTGCGGGCGCGCGCCAAGCCGGTGAATCGATTCGATAAAGCGCACGGTTCCGACCGAGTGAACGTGGATGGAATGCGTGCGCGCCTGATTGCCGTAGAAGCGCACGCCGCGAACCAAATCGCCGTCGGTGATACCGGTCGCACAGAAGATCACGTTATCGCTCTTGACGAGGTCGTCGATGTGTAAGACACGCTCGAGGTCGCCGAATCCCATTGCGATCGCGCGTTCGGCCTCTTGTTGATTGCGCGGCTCGAGACGGCCCATGAAATTCCCGCCGAGGCATTTGATCGCCGCCGCAGCCAACACGCCTTCGGGCGCGCCGCCGGTGCCCATCGCAACGTGAATGCCGGTGGTGTCGATTGCCGTGGCGATGCATGCGTCGACATCGCCGTCTGAGATAAGGCGGATTCGCGCTCCCGCCGTGCGAACTTCGTGGATCAGTTCGGCGTGCCGTGGACGATCGAGAATCACCACACACACGTCGTTGATCGGCTTTTCGAGTGCGTTCGCTACGGCTTCGAGGTTTTCTGCTACCGGCGCGTCGATGTGGACGTAGGGTGCCGCCTTTGGCCCGACCGCAAGTTTCTTCATGTACGAATCGGGCGCATGCAGTAGACCACCGCGTTCCGAAATTGCCATGACGGCAATCGAATTCGGTAGACCGTTGGCGACGAGATTCGTACCTTCGACCGGATCGACGGCGATGTCGACTTCTTCACCTCCGCAACCGACTTCCTCACCGATGAACAGCATCGGCGCTTCGTCACGCTCGCCTTCGCCGATAACGATGCGGCCGGTGATCTCCATCTCGCCCAACGCTTCGCGCATTTTCTCGACGGCCGCACCGTCGGCGGCGTCGCGCTGACCGCGACCCATCCAGCGCGATGCTGCCAATGCCGCACTTTCGGTGACTTTGACGAAGTCGAGCGAATGGACCGGGTGATTGAAAACGGTGTGTGCGGCCGAGCGTGCCATGTCGTTCTGGCTACAAGGGAAGCGGCGCATTTCCTGTTAAAGTGAAGATCTCGCCGTGTCTGTAAATACGCATCCGTCTCCGTCACTACGATTGCACGGGGCCCTCGAGGAACTGCTCGTTTCGGGATGGACCCCACTCATTGCGGTCGCCGCAGCCGGGGTCACCCTTGGATTTTTTGCGTGGTACGCGGTGATCGTTCCGCTGCACAACGCGTTTATCGCTCAAATAGGTCTGCTCGCCGCTGCGCCGCTCGGCGCGTTCGTGACGATCGTAGCGTGGGCGGGATACGCGCGTTATTTTTCGCGCCGCACGGGCACGACGCTCGCGCGTTCCTTGCGCTACGACGCGCTCTCGTGGCTTCCGTTTTTGCTGCTCTGGCTGACCTTTGTCTTAGCCCCAGGGATTACGCACGGTGCCCGCCTCCTACTCGTAGCCGCAACGCTGTTCTGTGTCGTCAAAGTACTGATCGCCGCGCGCTTCAATCAAACCGTTCGCGAAGTGCTGCTCGATTTCGTAGCAACGCGCGCCGCCATCATCCTCATCGCGGAACTTGCAGCCCTAATTATCGGACAGCGCGCAGGCACGCACGTCCAAGAGTCGAGCCACGCGTTGCTGGCGGTGTGGGGCCGCTGGGATGCCGTACATTATCTCGACATTGCGACTAAAGGTTACCAAGGAACCGATATGGCGTTCTTTCCGCTCTATCCGTTCCTGATCAGAGTCGTTGGCGCGCTCGCCGGAAACCATCTGGTTGCGGGGTTGCTCGTTTCGAACGCCTCGTTTTTCTTCGGTCTGCTGTTTCTCTACAAACTGCTCGAGCACGAGTACGACCGAGGTGTCGCCCGGCGCGCGATTTTTTACGTGTCGGTCTTTCCGTCGGCCGTGTTCTTCTCAGCGGTCTATACCGAGTCGCTCTTCTTCATGCTGACCGTTGCATCGTTTTACTACATGCGGTCGCATCGTTGGTGGCTGGCCGGCGCGATTGGATTTTTTGCGGCGCTCACGCGCGTCGAGGGCGTATTGCTCGTCGTGCCGTTCGCCATCGAGTGGTACCTGCAGTACCGCCCAGCGCCGTGGCGGGGAGCGCTCAACCTACTGGCCGCCGCGCTCATTCCGTTCGGCCTTTCCGTTTATATGGCGTATCTCTGGGTGCTGCGAGCCGATCCGCTTTACTTTTCGCACGTGCAGGTCCACTGGAACCGCCACTTGGCGTTCCCATGGGTGAGTTTTATCAACGCGTTCCACAAGATCGCGCACGCTGCCAGCGGGCAGGTCTTGGCGAACGAGGCGCTCGAGATCGCGTTTACGGTTCTGATGATCGCCGTGCTGGTTGGTGGCTGGAAACAACTGCGTCCCTCTTATATCGCCTATTTGGCGCTCTCGATTCTGGTGCCGATGTCCACGTCGAGCCTCATGTCCATGCCGCGCTTTGCACTGGTACTGTTTCCGATGTTCGCGATTCTGGCGCGCTGGGGTGAGCGGCCCTGGGTAAACAATCTGATCCTCGCGTTTTCCCTGCCGCTGCTCGGTTTGTTTACCGTCTTGTTCGCAGACTGGTATTGGGTTGCATAATACGATCGCATCGCTGGCGGAGCGTCGGGGCGTGCGCCAGTTCGTCAAATTCGGAATCGTCGGCGCGTCGGGGTTTCTCGTCAATCTCGTCGTCTTTACGTTGCTGCAGCGCGTCGTGCCGAATCACGCCAAGCCGCTGCAATACGACGTAATCTATTCAGTCGCGTTCCTCGCCGGAGGCGTTTCGAACTATTATTTCAACCGGATATGGACGTTCCGCTCCACCGGACACGCCGTGCGTGAGGGCGCCAAGTTTCTGAGCGTTTCGGTGGTGGCGCTGGCGGCCGGCCTGATCATTTCGGCTGCGGTGAGCCCGTGGCTGGGACACGGACACAAAACCTGGTTCGTCGCTACCGTCGGCGGCATCTTCATCAACTTCTTTCTCAACAAGTATTGGACGTTTCGTTGACGAGTGCGAGTCCGCGCGGTGCTTGTGCTGAGCGAGCGAACGCGAGTCGAAGCGCGCTCCTCGACCGGCCTTTGGTCCTTCCGCTCTAGATGTCGAGTTCGCGCGAGCGATCCGCCGAGCAACCATGGTTTTTACTCTCGCTCATCGCCGTGCTTGCGATAGCGCTGGCGTTGCGATTGCACGGAATCCACAATCCGATCCTCGACCATCCCGGTTGGCGGCAAGGCGATACCGCCGGTATCGCGCGGAACTTCGCGCAGCTGCAGTACAACGTCATGTATCCGCAGACGACCTACAACGGACCGCCGCCCAACTACGTCGAGTTGGAATTGCAGATCGTACCGTTTCTTGCGGCGACGCTGTATAAGATCTTCGGCGTTCACGAAATTTTTGGCCGGCTGATCACCTTGTTCTTCAGTCTAGCGACGGTCGCGACGACTGCATACGCCGCGCGCTGGCTGTTCACCGACGCCGTCGCCGGCATTGCGGCGGCGTTTTTCTTTGCCGTATTTCCGGGTAGCGTCTACTACGGACGCACGTTTATGCCCGACGCCGCGATGGTGTTTTTTCTCACGGCGGCACTCTACGCGGTTACTCGTTTACTTCTCGAGGACCACGCGCTTGCGCCGCGGCCGCTCGCGCGATCGACGGCGCTGCTCACCTTTGCATATCTTGCCAAGCCGGTCGCGGCGCTGGCGCTGATTCCCGTGCTCGCCGTCGTGTGGCAGCGCGTCCGTAACGGTCTGCCGACGCGGCCGACAGCCGTCGCCGTGCTCGCCGTCGTACCGCTGCTCATTCTATGGCTCTACGACCGCCGGATTGCATCCTATGCCGAGTGGCACTGGGCAAGCGGCATCACGGTACTTCACGTCCTGCCTTCGCTGCGTGCCGCGGCAACGAGCCCGAGCGCCATGGGATCGAAGCTCGGCGCCTTCATCGCGGTCCTCGCTCTTTTTCGCGAGCACATGGTCGGAACTATCGGCTTCCTCGCAACGCTCGGCGCGCTTATCGCGCTCCCGTGGATGGCCGTACGCAGCCGGCTGATGCTGTGGGCGTGGCTGGTCGCCGCACTGCTCTATACGTTCATCGTCGTGACGGTCGAACGCGTGGACTACTACATGTTGCCGCTGGTTCCGCTGTGTGCGCTCGTACTGGGCGGTGCCATAGCGCAACTCTGGCGAGCCATTGCACATGCCGACGTCGCACCGGCTGCGCGCTGGGCGCTGCTCGCTCCAATTCCGATTTTGGCGATTGCGATATCGCTGCAAGGACGCGTCGCCGACGCCGCTTACTATACCTACAACAAAGCCGCCTACCGTAATGCCGTCTTTTTGAATGCGACGCTCGATCGCGGCGCGCTCGTCGTCATCGGCCACTACGGCCCCGACGTGCAATACTACATCGATCGTTTCGGCTGGGAAGAGGATCCGGCGCTCTGGACGCCTTTCGACGAAGAGAGCGCCATCCGTAAGGGCGCGCGTTACTTCATCTCCATCGAAGACAATCGCCTCCGGCGAAACGCCGATCTCTGCGCGTTCCTGGTACGTTACCCCGTGCTGAACCCAAGCGCGCAATGGCTGGTTTACGAAACCGACCCCGCCAAAGAGCGGCCCAACGCCGAATCTTTTTGGCGCGCATTCCGCAATGCCGAACGCACCGGCAAAGCGCGTGCATTTCTGGACGCGCAGGCTCCGCTTTGCCGCATCTCGTCGCGAAAATAGCGCTTTCTACGGGCCCAGGACGTCGAAGGTGTGCAGGGCGGTGCGAAATGCCGTCGGTTCGACGATAATGTTCCCGCGGTACGGATAGTTCAGCGCGAGCGCGAGGTAGAACACCAAGCCGATGAGCAGCGCCAGCGAGCCGATCATCACGTACTGCATCACGTCGCGGCGAAAACCGAAGAGCGAGGTGAAGCCGATCGTGATGAGCGCGCCCATGACGAGCACCACCCACATGATGCCGCTGATTCCGGTGGCGTCTTCGGAGAGCCGCGCGTCGCGATCGCTTAGCGCGACGCTCATCGTTGCCAACATCTGGTCGTGCACGTCCTGTTCCGACCGCGAAGCAACCGGGAGCGCTCGCACCATGGCATCGACCCGCTCGACCTGTTTGTCGACGCCGGGTGATTCTTCGGAGCGCTGCATCCTCGGCCATTCGTCAGCCAGCAACTGTTCGACGTAGTCGCGCAGCGCCGCGCGCATCTCGTGGCCGCTCGCAAACGTTGGGGCGTCGCGATAGACCTGCACGATCGCCGCCGCTTCTTCGTACGTGCGCGCCTCGGCTTGCTCGAAGCGCTCCCAAACGCCGATGGTCACGAAAGCCAACAGCACCGCGTAGATCACGCCGATGACCGCCAGAATGAAGCCCGCCAAATCGTTGTGCTCGATACGCACTTCCCGAGGCGATAGGCGATCGACGACGTAGGCGAACACCAGCGAAATCGCGACGAACCCGCCGACGGTAACCGCGGCGGCGGCTAGCGTATGGAGAGACTCGAGCCATTCGATCACGGCAGCGGCAGAAGCGACGTCGTCGCGGGCGCACCTGCCTCCGAGGCGCTTTCCGGAATGCCGGACGTCACCAGTTGGCGGTACGCAATGAGCCGGTTGCCATTCTTGGCGATGTCGAGTTGCAACTCGTAACTTCGCTTGATCGCATTGACGAGATCCACGTCATCGAACGTGTAGTTAAATCGCTTGAGGCTGCGCAACAACTGCTTGTTCGTTACGTTGAGTTGTTCGTACGATCGCGCCAACGCTGCACCTGCCTCGCGATAACTCGGATAGTTCGAAACGACGATCTCGTGATTCAAGCGCGCCTGATCGATCGTTCGTTTGAGCGCTGCGAGACGAACGCTTTCCGGATCAACCAGCAGACCGTCGCGTATCGTTGCCAGCGCCCCGTCGAAGTCTCCCTTGGCATACAATACTTGCGCGAACCCGGCGGTGGCACGAACGTACCCCGATTGCGCTCGGGGATCTTTGGGATCGACGCGCAGCGCCAGCCGATAGGCTAATTCCGCGTCGTGCGAATCACCGCGCTCCAGAGCTATCTCGCCCTGGTGGACCCGCGCGTTGACGATCCACTGCTGAACCGAACTGGCACAGCCGCCTAACGCCAGCGTTAGCGCGAGCGCGGCGATCGGACTACGCGCGGTCATAGCCGGTTATCCACGGTTCACCAGATGCGCCACGACCTTGATGATTTCCGCCGCGGGCCACAGAATGAGCTGCGACAAAAGCCATCCGACGATCGCGGTGACGGATAGGTAGAACACCATCGCTTTGACCTCGTCGTGCGGCCGCTCGCCCTTGACGGCTTCGTCGACGATAATCGACGACGTCGGATCGACGAACAGCGTAAACGCGATCGTGCCTATACCGTTAATGATGCCCGAGATCCCGATCGCCGTGCGTGCAACGTTGATGTCCAATACGCTCGCGTAGTAGGCGGCCACGACGCCGATTGCGTAAACGCCGGTCACCACGACGTTGAAGATCAGCAACCGCCGCGGAATCCCGCGCGTTGAAAACGCAAAAATCTCGCGGTAATGCGGGACGCGGATCTTCTGCAGGATCGCGCCGATCACGCGCGGGCTGAATAGCCGCAGCAGCGAGTGCGGAACCGATTTGGTGCGTTCGAACGAACGCACGCCGCGAACGTATACGTAGGTGAACATCGGCAACAGCAGACTTCCGATGACCGTTCCGACGGTTCCAGCGATGATGATCGCCCGCAGTTGCCACTCGAAGGTGTGCTGCACGGCGGCGATCGCGTCGGCACGCGCGGGGGCAACTGCCGCCAGGCGCGGAAGTAACACTTTGACCGCGTTGCCTGCCGCATCGGCCAGCGGACCGAGCATGAGCGTGTAGATCAGGGTCGCTAGCCGGCTGGCGGTGACGAACAAGTTGAAGAGTGAGATCGAGGTCGCGATACGCCCGGTGCGCACGCCCGCCAGTCGCGCCGCATATGCGCCGATTTGAATCGCCTGGACAATCGCGTTGACGATCAGCGCGACGACGAGTTGCCACGTCCAGAACGCAAGCCCGGGATACGTTGCGAAGGTGACGCTAGGCGGCGTCACGGTTCCACGCGATCGCCGACTCGTCGACCGGGCCGATGATGCATAGTCCCAAATTTTTCTCGGCGAGCAACTCGCCCGCAAGTTCCTGTACGTCGCTGGCCGTAACCGCGTCGATTCGCTGCTCGATTTCTTCAGGTGCCACGTGGCGCCCGAGCGCGAACTCGTTGCGTCCCAGCCGGATCATGCGACTCGATGTGGACTCAAGCGACAGGGTCAAGTTTCCCTTGATGTGCTCCTTGGCCAAACGCAGCTCGGCCGGATCCACGCGCTGACTGCGGATCCCTTCGAACTGTTCTGAAATCAAATCGAGGCAAGCCTGCACGTTTTCAGGCGACGTGCCGGCGTATACTCCAAACAACCCGGCGGCGCGATAGGCGGCTTGGAACGAGTACACGGTGTAAACAAGGCCACGCTTCTCGCGAATTTCCTGAAACAGCCGGCTCGACATTCCACCGCCTAGTACCGTATCGAGCAACGAAAGGGCGTAGCGCCGCTCGTCGCGTACCGAAAGGCCGCGAGTGCCGACGACCACGTAAGCCTGTTCCGAATCTTTATGCTTCACGAGCCGATCGGGCGTGGTCGTCGGGGCCTCCGGTTGCGGCACGGCACAACTCCCCGTGAACCCTGCGAACTCACGCTCCACGAGTTCGACGAATGATTGATGCTCGATGTTTCCAGCCGCCGCCACGACGACGGCATTGGGAGCATAGTGACGGCGCATGTGGTCGCGCAGATCTCCGGAATCGAACCGTTCGATCGTCTCCGCAAAGCCAATCGTCGGCTCGCCAAGGTTGGCACCGTTCCACATCGTCTGCAGGAAGAGGTCGTGAATCAACTCGTCCGGCGAGTCTTCGTACATTTTGATCTCTTCCAACACGACCTTTTGCTCTTTGCGCAATTCGCCGGGCTCAAAGGTCGAGTTGAGAAACATGTCGGTCAGAACGTCCATCGCGAGCGGCATGTGCCGGTCAATGACCTTGGCGTAGTAACAGGTCGTTTCTTTGTCGGTGAACGCGTTGAGATTTCCGCCGACGCCGTCCATCGTCTCGGCGATGGCGCGCGACGTTCGCCGCTGCGTTCCTTTAAACAGCATGTGCTCGACGAGATGCGAGATGCCGCGCCGATCGTGCGTTTCGAGCGACGATCCGACGTCGGCCCAGATCCCAATCGACGCCGAACGCACTGACGGCATCGTCTCCGTCAGCACGCGCAACCCGCTGGGCAAGGTCGTCTTGGCGTACACTCTAGTTTCCGGTCTTCTTGAAGGCGGTGCGCTCCCACTCTTCGTCCCAGTAGGCACCGCCGTCGCTAGCGCCGGCGCGCGCCTCCACCGCCGCGACGGATTCGCCACGCCGCGCGGTAACGCTGTAGACCGTGCGCGTCGTCGGTACGGCAAGGTCGCCGCTGACGATCTGACCCTTGGCGACGGCGATCGGTACGCTCGCCCACAGGTCGACTTCTTCGGCGGCCGGCGCCGCTGCGAAGGCACGCTGCATGAGCGTCACGACCTCGCCAACAAACGCCTCGCGAGTCATCTCAGCGTGAAATTTCACGCCCCAGATGCGAACGCCGACGATCAGATGCCCGGCGACCTCGTTAGCGGAGACTTGGCTGACCTGTGCCGGCCACTTCGTTGCGAAGATGCTTTCGCCAATGTGCGTCGCAACGTCGATGCGATTACCGGCCGCGCGCGCCGTAGCATCCAGGTCGGCAACCGACGGGACTGCCGACCAAGCCGGTGAGGCGAGCGCGGTTACCATGACGGCGAGCAGAACCGCGGCGGAGCGCACCGCACGTTGCTTAATAGGATTGGGCAAAATACGCGTTGACCTTAGCTGGTTCGCCGCACGCCACGCACGCGTTGCCGGCGTCCGGTGCGAGAGGCCGCAAATTCCGCGTCGTCGCCCCCGTCAGCGCCTTAACGTCGGCTTCGCACGCCGGCAGCGTGCACCACGGGATATCGATCATCCCGGCCCGCTCGCGGCATCGTTCCAAGAACGAATCGCGGTCGGCCGCGGCGATCGTATGGTGCTGCAGATAATCGCGCGCACGTTCGTACAGCGACCGTTGAATGTCGTCGAGCAAATCACCCACCGCTCGCGTCAACGCAGCGCGCGCGACTGTTGTGCGCTGATCCGCGTCGCCGCGTTGGCGATCGCGGCGTACCAAGACGAACGTATCTGCATCCACATCGCGCGGACCCGCTTCGATCCGCACCGGGACGCCGCGTACGTCCCACTCGCTGTATTTCCATCCCGGCTGCTGGTCGCGCGTATCCACCCGCACGCTGCGACCCGCACGCGCCAACTCGCCCGCAGCCTCGCGGCAAACGGCAATCGCGCGGTCGTCTTGCGAGCGCACGATTGGGATGAATACTGCCTCAATCGGCGCCATCTTCGGAGGAATGCGCAATCCACGATCGTCGCCATGCGTCATGATCAGGCCGCCAAGCATGCGCCACGACATTCCCCACGACGTTGTGTAGACGTGTTTGACGTGTTGGTCCGCGTCGGCGAACGTGATGTCGTAGGCCTTGGCAAAATTCTGGCCCAAGTCGTGGGACGTCGCCGATTGCAGCGCTCGGCCATCCGGCATCAGCGCTTCGATGGAAAACGTTTCGACGGCTCCGGGAAACCGTTCGCTCACGCTTTTGATGCCGGCATACACCGGCACCGCCGCGACGTTTTCCGCGAAGTCGCGGTAGATGTCGAGCATGCGGAGCGTCTCTTCGCGCGCCTCAGACGCCGTTGCGTGCGCGGTGTGGCCTTCTTGCCAGAGAAACTCCATCGTCCGCAAGAACGGACGCGTCGCCTTTTCCCAGCGCACGACGTTTGCCCACTGATTGATGAGAACCGGTAAGTCGCGGTACGACTCGATCCACTGTGCGTACATCGTGCCGATGATCGCTTCCGACGTCGGGCGAATCGCCAACGGTTCGGTGAGTTCTTCACTTCCGCCGCGCGTAACCCACGCGACCTCAGGCGCAAAACCTTCCACGTGTTCGGCTTCGCGCATCAGCAAGCTCTCGGGAATGAACAACGGGAAGTAGGCGTTTTCGTGACCGGTGGCCTTAAAGCGGGCATCCAATTGTTTTTGCAGATTTTCCCACATGCCGTACCCGTACGGCCGCAAGACGACACAGCCGCGCACCGGCGAGTACGAAACGAGTTCCGCTTGCAGGCAGACTGCCGTGTACCATGCGGAAAGATCGGCCGCCTTTGGAGGTATCTCCTTGACGACCACGGGCGCAACGTGCGACATGACCGGCCCCGCTTCGCGCGAGCGCTGCATGCGGCCTCTTAGGCTACCTTTCGTCGGCGAGGGACGGGGATAGCGAGCGTACGGCGAAGCGACCGGCATGCCCAAGCACACGCGCATCTATACGCGCACGGGTGACGACGGCACGACCGGTTTGTTCGGCGGGCCGCGCGTAAGGAAAGACGCGTTACGCATCGAGACCTATGGCGTCGTCGACGAACTTTCCAGCGCCATCGGCGTTGCGCGCGCCGGTTTGGGTCCGGCGCTCGCGCTATCGGTGCGCGGCGAACGGCTCGACGCATGGCTCGCGTGGGTGCAAGACATGCTCTTCAATCTCGGCAGCGAGTTAGCGACATTGCCGCAGGACCGGCGTGACGGAATGCCGGCAATACACGGCGGCGACGTTGCGGCGCTCGAACGCGCCATTGACGAAGCCGAGTGCGATCTTGCGCCGCTCGATACGTTCATTCTGCCCGGCGGCTCCCAGCCGGGCGCGCACCTGCACGTTGCGCGCACCGTGTGCCGGCGCGCGGAACGGCGCCTCGTGTCGCTGCGCGCAAGCGACGACACCGTTTCGATCGAGATCCAGCATTTTCTCAATCGCCTCTCCGACGCGCTCTTCGTCTGGTCGCGGTGGATCAACGACGAACTGCGCGTTCGCGACGTACCATGGCGTCCGCAAACAATTCCACCCGCTTAACCGGTGTCGCACTTGCGTCACTCGCGCTGCTGGCTACAGCTGGTTGCCGAGGCAGTCAAACGATCGCATCGCTGCCGCATGCAACCGTTCCCGCCGGCACAACAGCGCCGGCATCTTCCGGGTCGTTTCGAATTCTCTATTGGTTTTCGCCGTACGGCGTACGTAGGCACGGCGCCGTCCCGCGCGAACTCGTTGCCTACGGCAACGTCTTATACGGAACGACTGGAAGCGGCGGCGCGCATCGCGCCGGTACGGTTTTCTCGATCGATCCCTCTGGAATGAACCAGCGCATCGTCCACTCCTTCAGCGGGCCGGACGGATCCGTTCCGGTAAGTGGCCTGCTGCTGCACGACGGCACCTTCTACGGCACCACCGCCGAAGGCGGAACGCATGGGGGCGGTACCGTCTTTTCGATGACGCCGGCCGGACGCACGCGCGTTCTACATTCGTTTCGCGGCGGCAGCGACGGTGCGACGCCCGAGACCACGCTGGTCTTTCTCAATGGAAGGTTTTACGGCACGACCACGTACGGCGGCCGCAGCGAAAACGGCGTCGTGTACGAAATCACGGCGGCCGGGGACGAACGCGTCATTCATCGGTTCGGTTCGCCGGATCAGGACGATGCGTCGGGTCCGACCGGCGCATTGACCACGCTCCACGGCGTGCTTTACGGCACGACACAATCGTCGGCAAACGGAGTGGGCGTGCTCTATGCCGTCGAGCCCTCCGGCGAGTATCGCAACGTTCATCAATTTTCAGGGTTGGACGAAGGACCGGCAGCCGGCGGCGCAATCGTGGCTAGCGGCTCCCTCTACGGCGCCACGCAAGGCGTCAACGCGCAAGGCCATTCGCACAACGGCGTGATTTACGCGTTTGCGCCACCCGAAACGTACCGCGTGATCGCGCGCGTCGGTCAATGGCCGTACGGACAACCGTCACGACGGCTCACCTACCTCGACGACGCGCTCTACGGGGTTTCCGCGGACGGCGGCGCCTACCACCAAGGCAATGTTTTCCGTGTCGGACTCGACGGAGCGCGGCACATCGTTTGCTCGTTCAAATACCAACCCGACGGCCGCGTACCGAGCGCGCTACTGGCCTACGACGGCGCGCTCTTCGGCACGATGGCGTGGGGCGGACGGATGCCCGACGGTCACGGGACGGTTTTCACCGTAACGCCGTAACCGTCGGCGTTATATCGATTTCGTTATCACGAACACGACTTTGGCGCCTTGCAGGGTGTATGCGTTGGTGGTCGTCATCGGTTGACCGGGCAGGGCACCGTAGAGAACGCCGCCACCGACGACGGTGAACGGCGACGCATAGACGTTGGTGAGGTTTGTGCCGTACAAACCGAACTCGTAACCGCCGCGGCGATACGCCACGTGCGCGTCCAGCGTAGCATACGGCGTCCGGTTGAGTTCGTTGTACGCGCCTTCGTAGTTCACCTGAGCCCCGTAGACGAGCCCTTGAGTCACATCGCGATCGAATCCGAAGTACGCTCTGTGCAGCGGCTCGCCGAGCGTCTGCTGACCGAGGACCAGGGTGCCGTCTTGAATTTCCGGCGGCACTGCGGTGAGGTACGACGAGTCGACGCTCCACCCGGCCCGGAGTTTGAACGTGTTGCCAAGTTGTTGTTCGCCGCGCAGCTCGATTCCGCGATACTGTCCGTCACCGGCATTGACCGGATAACTCAAGGGGCATTGGAGTTTCGGATGCTGCGGGCTCTGGCAGTGGGGAACGGGATTCACGTTGAGCTGACTTGACGGCTGGCGGAGATTCGATTGATACAGATCGGCGGACAGATGCAGCTGATGGCCAAGCCGGCCAAAGATTTGCTCGCCGCCGAGATCGTATTCGGTCGCGTGGTCGGGTTGCAGACTCGCGTTGCCGGTGTAAATAATTCCGCCTACCGGAACGCGATCGGCCGGCGGCAGGACGACGAGCTCCGAGAGTTGCGGCGTTTGAAAGGTCGTGCCGATAGAGGCGCGCACCGCCGTGTCGCTCGTCGGCGTCCACACGATGCCGGCGCGCGGATCGAGACTGCTGCCGAAGGTGCTGTAGTCGCTGTCGTATGCCGCCAGTGAGTAATGCCACTGCGTGCTCGGATCGCCGTTGTAGCGCAGCACCCACGAACGCTCGGTTTGCGCGAGCCCGAGTGAGTTTACCGGCGCATTTCCAACGCCGCCCGCATCGTTCGGCTGCGCCACCATCGCGCCGAATGGTGACGGAATCGCCTGCGCGGTGACTTGACCTTGCACGTAATTTGTCGTCAACGCTTCGGTGCCGAGGTCGTACTTCAATGACAGCTGCCCCGAGGTAAAGCGATGATCGATTTCGAGCCAGTCGTCGGCGAGCCAGTCGCGCTGATTGTAAAGGTATGGCTGCGTGCCTTCACCCGGTCCCGCTACCGACTGTGTGTTCAGCGACGATTGATGACTGAACAGCAGCGTCGTCGCGGGAGCATCGTCGAGGCGTTGCGCACCCAGCGGCACCTGCGCGTCGAGCCCGTAGTTGGCTTGATGTGCGCCCAGCGTCGTTCCGGCAAAACTCTGATACCCACCCGAGTTTGCCGCGTCGAACGGCTGAATGTTGCCGTGAACGCTGTCGCCGCCGCTTCCGCCACCGAATCCCGGCGGCGTGTACGTCGTCAACAGTGCCGACTCGTCTTTCGCGATGTTCTGATCGCGAAGATCGAGTTGGAGGTATCCGTAACCCTGTGGTCCGCCGAGTTGATAGCGAACCTTCGTAAGGATCGAACTGCCGTACGAATCGCTCCCGACCGATTGCTGCGTTTCGTTGTTTGCCGGCGGCGGATTTGGAGCCGGAGGCGCAAGAACGGTCTGATTAACCGATCCCAGCGACGACGCGCCGTGAAACGACATTGCATACCCGAAACGTCCGTCCGATCCCGTTGCCTGGACCGTCTCGCCGTAACTTCCGTACGAACCACCAAACAGGCGTACCAGCGCGTGCGGCGTCTGCGTCGGCTGGAGCGTTTGTACGTTGATAGCGCCGCCGATCGTATTCGGGCCGACAAGCGACGACGGCGAGATACCATACACTAATTGGACGTCCTGGAGTGCCGCCGGATCGAGTAGGGACAGGTCGAAGTCGCCGGTGTTTCCGTTATTAACTTGATGTCCGTCGATGTCGACGAGCGTTTCGGTCGGGTCGGGTCCGCGCAACGCGAACGAAACGGTCGCATTGCTCCCGCCTCCGAGCGGTAAAACCGGCGTCGTCGAGAGTTGATTCCAGACCATCGACGACACGGCGGTCTGTCCGCCGGCCGCCGCCGTTTGTGCGCTGAGCGTGACGCTCGGCGCCGAACTGGTCGAAACCGTTTCGCCGGCGGATGCCTGCACGTGTCCGATGACCGTAAGCGAGTTCGTGGTCGCACGCGAAAGCACGACCGCGAGCGTCGCCCCGCTTTCGCGCAGCGTCGCCGTTTGCTGTGAAATCATGGCATACCCGGGCGCCGCTGCACGCACCGAATACGTTCCGGCGGGCACCGCGATAACGAAGTGGCCGGTGACGTCGCTGCGAGCGGTCTTGACCAGCCCGGTAGCCGAGAGCGTCACCGACGCACCCGCGATGGGCGTACCGTCCTCGGCGGTCACCGTACCGGTAACGTCAACGACGGTTGGCGCCGCAACCACGGCGTAGGGAAGCAACAATGTAATGAGTGCGGCGAGAGCGCCAAACGCTCGAGCGCGCACGATGAGAAGCCTCATCGGGCAGACCTTCCGTTATACGGCTGAAGTAATGTGCTGAGGAGTTAGCCGAAAACGGGGCGCGGCGGTCCGCGCTTGCGACCCTGTCGCGTGAGGACGAGCGCGTAGGCGGCCGTACGTGATACGACAACGCGCTGCCGTGACGGCCCTAGAAGCGCCACGGGGAAGACGACATTGAGAACGGCAAAGATAAAGGCCGCGATTGGGGCTTCGTACTTCGCGATCAAACGCACGCAGCGATGCGTGAGCCACCCGGCAACCGCGCCGAAGAGCACGGCCGTTCCGCCACCCAACGCAATCGAGCCGCCAAAGAGATCGCCGATGTCGTCGATGCGGCCGCCGAACGAACAGTCAAACCACTCCATCGCGGCCAGCGCAACCACTGCGCAGATCGCCGACGCGATCGCGAACGTCACCGGATTCCCCAGTGCACTGCGGACGGCGGCGAACGTCGAAGTCGTCGAGCCGCAACGGCGGTCGAGGAGGTCGCAAATGCTGCGGACCGCGGCAACGAGCAACGCGAGACCGACCAACGCCAGCAGCAGCGCGCGCGAATGGTGCGCGATGCCGTCGTAGGAGTCACGCGCTAGAAGGTAGTCGCCGGCCACGTCCACCACGACGTGAGCGGCCGCGGCTGCCAGCGCGGCGGCGACTGCCACCAGACAGACGCGCAACGCGAACTGAGTCGAACGCATCGAGACGGCCCCGTTTGGGCGCGGGGGAGCGAGTCTCCTTGCTTACGAACCGGGTGGCGCATGTCGTTCGTCTCCGAGCTCTTTGCGACGACAAACGTCGACAAATTGCGCGAGCTGGGCCAGCGCAAGATTCTCCGGCGCGCTTTGACGGCCAAGGACCTGGTCGCTATCGGCCTCGGAACGATGATCGGCGGCGGTATTTTCACGACGATCGGGACCGGCGTCAAAGGCGCCGGGCCGGCCGTGATTATCTCGTACTTGCTCGCCGGGCTAACCTCGTTTTTTGCTGCGCTTTGCTATGCCGAACTGGGTGCGATGGTGCCGGTCGCCGGCAGCGCATACACCTACGCCTACGCCACGCTCGGCAAGTTATTCGCCTGGATCATCGGCTTTGCGTTGATTTTCGAATACGGCATCAGCGCCGCGCCGGTCGCGCAGCAATTCTCCGCTTCGATTCAAGACGTCTTTAAGGGCATCGGTCTGTCGCTACCGGGGTGGGCGCAACAATCGAACCTCATAGTCAACGGTCCCTGGTGGAATCCGGGCAGTTGGGACGTGCTGCACTCGCAATACGACGTGGTCGGCGCGCTGTTCGTCATCGGACTGAGCGTACTGCTCTCGGTCGGCATCCGCGAATCGGCGACGACGAACAACGTCTTCGTCGTGTTGAAGATTTCGGCGCTGATCGTGTTCGTAGCAGCGGGTTTGTTCCTCTTCCACGGCGCCAATCTGCACAATTTCAATCCGATCGGCTGGGGATCGCTGAAGCCTTTCGGCGGGCTCGCCGACTATTCGTCGTCGGCGCAACCGTATGGCATCGTCGCCATCGGCGCGTACGTCTTCTTTAGTTACATCGGCTTCGACACCGCCACGACGACGGCGGAGGAGTGCAAGAACCCGAAGTTCGACGTACCGGTAGGCGTCATGGGCGCGCTTGCAATCGGAACCGTCATTTACTGCGCGACGGCAATCGTGCTGGTGGCTGCGGTTCCGTGGAATCACGTGCCGATCAAGAATCCGCTCGTCTACGCGCTGGCGCCGCTGCACCTTCCGATCCTGAACTGGGTCATAACCATTGGCGTACTCGCCGGCACGACCAGCGTCGCGCTGAGCTCGCTGCTGGGTCAGTCGCGAATTTTCTACGTCATGGCGCGTGACGGCATGCTGCCGCCTGCGGTCGCCGTCGTTCATCCCCGCTTCAAGACGCCGCTGCGCACCACGCTGATTACCGGCGTTGCCGTTGCGGTGCTCGCGCTAATCGTTCCGCTGAACAATCTGCTCAATCTGGTGAATATCGGGACGCTCATCGCGTTCACCGTCGTCTGTGCCGGCGTGCTCTATTTACGCAAGCGCAAACCCGATCTGCCGCGCAGCTTCCGCGTGCCGTTCGTCCCACTCTTTCCGATTCTCGGGATCGTTTTCTCGCTGTTTCTTGCCGTCTTCGGCTTGTCGCGCGCCACCTGGACGTGGTTCGTCATCGCGTTGGTTGCCGGACTCATTTTCTTCTTCGCCTACGGTTTCCGCAAATCGGATCCCGCCAACGTCGTCCCGGTCGAGGAACCGGAAGGCCTCGCCGAGACGGCATGAAGCATCGCGCTTTGGGTGCGTTAGCGCTCGCGGTTGCGCTGCTGGCGGAAACGCCGGCGCCGAGCGTTCCCGATACCCTCGCCGGACAGGCACTCACCGGATGGCTCCAAGCGTTCGATAGCGGCAACCGCACGACGTACCAAGAGTTTCTGCGCACGAAGTATCCGTCGATTCTCAAAGACGTCGACGACGAGATGCAGTTTCGCCAGATGACCGGCGGCTTCGACGTACGCCGGATCGTAACGTCGGAGCCGAACAAGATCGTCGCGATCTTGGAAGATCGCGATAACGAACAGTTCGGCGAACTCACCCTCACGGCGCAACCCGGCGACCCGTACGTCATTGCGAACCTCGACGTTCGCGCGATCCGCACGCCGGCAGAGTTCGCGCCACCGCCGATGACGCAGGCCGAACTCATCGCAGCGTTGCGCGATCGCGTCGCTGCGCAGAACGCTGCTGGACGCTTCGCCGGTGCCGTGCTCGTCGCCAAGAACGGGACACCGGTTTTTGAGGAAGCCATCGGTCTGGCCGACCGCGCTCGCAACATTCCAAATACAGTGCAAACGCGGTTTCGCATCGGATCGATGAACAAAATGTTTACGGCCGTTGCGGTCATGCAGTTGGTGCAGGCAGGAAGAGTCAAACTCGACGCGCCGCTGGGGACCTATCTGAAGGATTACCCGAACAAGGAGCTCGCGTCGCACGTCACGATCGCCGAACTGCTCGATCACACCGGCGGCACGGGCGACATCTTTGGCCCACAGTTTGAGGCGCATCGCTTGCAGCTCCAGACGCTCGCCGACTACGAACGCCTCTACGGAAGCCGCGCACTCCTATTCAAGCCCGGGTCGAAATGGGACTACAGCAACTATGGTTTCGTTTTGCTCGGCCTGGTAATCGAAAGGGTCAGCCGGCAGAGTTACTACGACTACGTCCGCACCCACGTTTACGTTCCGGCCGGCATGACGTCCACGGGCTCGGAACCGGAAGACAGGGCGGTGCCGAATCGCAGTATCGGTTACACGTGGACGCCCGACGGTACGCTCGAACCCAATACCGACACGCTCCCCTATCGCGCGTCGTCGGCCGGCGGCGGATACTCCACCGTCGGCGATCTGCTAGCATTCGCAAACGCACTGCAGTCGCATCGGCTCTTAAACGCGCACTATACCGAACTGCTGACGACGGGGAAGGTCGACACGCCAAACGGCGGCCGCTACGCCTACGGTTTCGAAGACCAAACCGTTAACGGCGTCCGGTGCATCGGACATAACGGGGGCGCTCCGGGCCAAAACGGCGAGCTGCGAATTTGCCCGGCGATCGGTTACGTCGTTGCCACGCTCGCCAACATGGATCCGCCTGCCGCCAGCGGCATCGAAAACTTCGCCGTCATCCGTCTTCCAAAGTAGCTCTGTCATCCTGAGCAGAGCGAGCGCAGCTGTGTCATCCTGAGCGGAGCGAGCGCAGTCGAAGGACGGAGCGGAGCGAGCGCAGCTGTGGGGGCGTTATTGCGTTGAAGAGTTTGAAGGGGACGGGATCGGGGCTTGGCCGATGCCCGGCGTTTGCACGTCGATGCGCGCGGTGCGCGCGTCGTAACGCGCGCGAACGTCGAACGCTACTGCCAGCGCGTGCATTTCGACCATCATGCGCCCGCGCACCAAGAACGGTGCGTGCTGAAGCGTCAACGGCATGCCGTTGAAGACGGCATGCACGTCGCCCAGGCGCAAGCGCAACGATTGATTTCCGCGAATCAGATCGATGCGACCGTCGCCGTCGCTGAGGGTCTGCGCTCCCAATGCTTCGGCAAAGGAGCGAACCGGCACGAAGATGCGGTGATTGATCGTCGTGACCGGCGGCACGTCGCTCTCGACGCGCACGCCATCCACCGTCATTTCGACCGGACGTCCAAGCACGAGCAACGTCGAAGCGGCCAGCGCGAGAACCGCCACCGCAACGAGCGTTGTCCAAGCGGGCGCCCGATACGTCATACGCCAATCTCGTAGAGATACGCCGGGTACTTTTCGGCGATGACTTTCTCGATCTCGAGGCGCAACATGCCGAGCAGCTCGCCCTCGGGATACGTGCCCACGAGTTCGCCCGCACGATAAATCGCGCCCTTGCCTTTACCACCGGCCACGCCGACGTCGGCCATTTTCGATTCGCCCGGACCGTTGACCACGCAGCCCATAACCGCCACTTTTACCGGTGCGTTGTACGATTTTGCAATCGCTTCGACGGCGCGGCCCAACTCGAGCACGGAAATCTCTGCGCGTCCGCACGAGGGACACGCCGTGATTTCGAAGCCCTTTTCGCGCAAGCCGAGCGATTTGAGAATTCCCCAGCAAACCGGAACCTCTTCGATGGGATCGTCGGCCAGTGAGACGCGCAGGGTGTCGCCGATGCCTTCGAAGAGCAGGATGCCCAAACCGATCGACGATTTGATCGTGCCGTCGCGCAGCAATCCCGCTTCGGTGATGCCGAGATGCAGCGCGTACGGCGTCGCGCGTTCGCGCAGCCGGCGGTCCATCAAGCGATAGGCCTCGACCGTCGTCGGCACGTCGTGCGCCTTGAGCGAGATCGCGATGTCCGTGTGGCCGTGCTCCTCGAGCATGACGACGTGGCGCAGTGCCGACTCCACCATCGCCTCAGCGGTGTGACCGAGCGTCTTCTCGAGATCCGGCGCAAGCGAACCCATGTTCACGCCGACACGAATCGGAATGCCGCGCGCTTTTGCCGCGGTCACGACTTCGGCGACCTTCTTGGGATCCCGAATGTTGCCGGGATTCAAGCGCAATTTCGCAACGCCGGCCTCGATGGCGGCCAGCGCCATTTTGTGATCGAAGTGAATGTCGGCGACGATGGGAACCGGCGAACGGTGAACGATCGCCGGAAGCCCGGCGGCGTCGGGTGGATCTTTGACGGTGACGCGAACGACTTCGCAGCCTTCCATCGTCAATCCGTAAATCTGCTCGAGCGTTTTGTCCGCGTCGGCGGTGTCGGTCGTCGTCATGGACTGCACGACGACCGGATGGTCGCCGCCGATCCAGACGCTTTTGGCGTCGGCCTTGCCGGTTTTGTTTTGCAGGAAGATCGGTTTGCTTTTGCGGCGTAGTCGAATCACGTCAGGAACCTCACATCACTCCGTTTCCGCTGGCGATGCGCGCGATGTCGTGAAATGCGACCAACAGCATCAACGCCATGAGCGCGGCGAAGCCGGCAATGTGCACCATCGCCTCCTTCTCCGGATCGACGGGTTTGCCGCGAATGATTTCGGCCACGATGAAGGCGGCGCGCCCGCCGTCGAGCGCCGGTATCGGCAAGAGATTGAACAGACCGAGCGCAAACGAAATCGTTGCTGCCAGCCACAAGTACGGTCCCCATCCCCAGTCTTCAACGGTTGCGGCCACCTGGCCCATGCCGATCACGCCCGAAATCTGGGGCGCGTATTTGGTGAAGTGCGTTACGAGCAACACGATGCTGCCGATCGTTTGGTCGGCGATGTTGCGGAACTGCACGCCGCTTTGGCGCACCGCCTCGAATACGCCGACGCGTTCGTACGCCGGCACCGGCGAGAATCCGATGCAGCCCAACTTCTTACCCGGTATCGGACAGAGCGCCGGCGTTACGTAGACCTCCGTGCGCGCGCCGTCGCGCGAGTAGACGAGATCGAGCCGCTTCCCGAGGGAACCGTGAATTTGGTCGACCAATTTGCTGCCGGTCGTCACCGGCGTGCCGTCGAGTTCGACGATGCGGTCGCCCGGTCGAAGTCCGGCAACCGCCGCCGGCGACCCCGAGACCAGGATTCCGACAACGGGCTGATTGCCGTTGCCGACGACGCCGAACGTCATGGCGCCCACCAATAAGATGACGTAACAGAGTACGAAATTCGCCAGCGGGCCGGCCAGTACGATTGCCAATCGTCGCCACGCCGATTTGGCCTGAAAGTTATCTTGTTCGCTGACGTGCGTGCCGCGGAACTCGCGTTGCTGCTCGGCCTCGGACGTTTTGCCGTCTTCACCCTGCATGGCGCAGTAACCGCCGATCGGTAGCGCGCGCAACGAGTACGTGGTGCCGGTGCGCGGCGAGGTCCAACCCAGCAGCCGCGGTCCCATGCCGACCGCGAACTCGTTGACGCGCACGCCGTTGCGGCGCGCCAGCACAAAGTGTCCCAGTTCGTGCAGCACCACGAGCACGGAAAGCATCACGAGGAAGGTCGCAATTTTTTCGATTCCGACGAGGGTGGCGATGGTTAGCGACACGATTGCCTTTCGATTCGATCAACGAGCGTCTTGGCGGTTTCCCGAGCCCGCCGGTCGGAGTCGCGGATACCGGCCAGCGACGGCTCGCCGGCTCCGGTGCGCTCCATCGTGGACTCGATCATGCCGGCAATTTCTCCAAACGCGATTCTCCCTTCGACAAACGCTCCGACGGCGACTTCGTTTGCAGCTGAGAGCACGGCCGGCATTCCCCCGCCCACGGCGAGCGCTTGATACGCCAGCCGCACGCACGGAAACCGCTCGGGGTCCGGCGGCTCGAAATCGTAACGTAATTGTGCCTGTTCGCGTGTCGCACCGAGGGCCGTCAACGTGCCGGTCACCCCGTTGTGGGCAGCGGCCGGCAGCCGCTGCGGATAGGCCAACGCGTACCCAATCGGCAAACGCATATCCGGGGACGCGAGTTGTCCTTTGACGCTACCGTCGCTGAACACGACGAAGCCGTGAGCGATCGACTGCGGGTGCACCACGATCCGCACGCGCTCGCCGGGGATGCCGAATAAACGGCTTGCCTCGATAACTTCCAAGCCTTTGTTCATCATCGTCGCCGAATCGATGGTGTTTTTCGTTCCCATGCGCCAGGTCGGATGCGCAAGCGCCTGGCTCAGCGTCGCGGACGCCATCGCTTCTCGGGTCACGCGCCAAAACGGCCCACCGGATGCCGTCAGGACGATTGCGGCGACGTTGGAGCGGTCTTCACCGATCAAACACTGGAAGATCGCGCTGTGCTCGCTATCCACCGGCAACAGCATTGCACCGCTGCGCGCCGCCGCCTCAACGAGCAACTCGCCGGCGGCGACGATCAATTCCTTGTTGGCGACCGCAATGGCGATGCCGCGTTCCACTGCCGCAAAAACGGCGTCGAACGCGACCGCGCCATCGGTCGCTGCAAGCACCACGTCCGGATTGCTTTCGACCGCAACCCGCTTCAGCGCGTCGGGTCCATCGCCGGCCGTCGTCGCCAGCGCACACTCAAATCGCCGCGATTGCTCGGCGAGCAAATCGACATTGCGTCCTGCCGCCAAGCCGACGACGACGAAACGATCGGGATGACGCGCGATGACGTCGAGCGCCTGCGTACCGATCGAGCCGGTCGAGCCGAGAATCGCAATTCGCTTTCGCGTACTCATACCTGCAGAATGCCGAGCAGATGAAGCGACGCAAAGAACGCCATTCCGCCGAACAAATACGAGTCGAAGCGATCGAGCACGCCGCCGTGCCCGACGATCATGTCGCCGGCATCTTTTACGCCCGCGTCGCGCTTGAGGGCCGATTCGACGAGATCGCCGGCTTGCGCGGCCAGACTTGTCAGCAGGCCGAGCACCGCTCCTTGCCACCACAGCAAATGCAGTTGCGGCACGCGCGTCGCCGCAACGGCGAAGGCGGTCACCAACAGCAGCGATCCCAGAGATCCTTCGACCGTTTTGCGCGGCGACACTTTCGTCAACTGGTGACGCCCCGCGAACGTTCCGACGAGCATGCCGAAAATATCGGTCAACGCGATCATCAAGATTGCGTAAAACGTCATCCACATGCCGTTTCCCGGAATCTGACGGACGAACACGAAATACGTCAGCAACTTACCGATGTAGAGCGCCGCCAGCAGCGTGTAGGCAGTGCGCGCGAAATAGCCCTTCTGCTCGCCGTACATGCCGATCCAAAACGCGGCGATGACGATTCCGGCCAACAGCACGCCTTCCCATTTGTGCAGCATGTTGAGCGCCGCCATGAGCACGTACGCGCAGACGCCGGCAACCGCAACCGGATATTCTAACGGCTGCCCTTTCTTTTCGCAAAGCGCGTTGAGTTCGTAAATACTGGCCAAGCCGATCGCCAAAATCAGCGCATAGAAAGCCCATGGCACGACGACGCACGCCATTCCGATGACGGCCAGAATGACGCCGACAACGACACGCCGCAGTGTGATTGCGTTACTGCCGGCGCCGCTGCGCGCGATCGCGTCGCGCGCGCTCACGCCCCGCCGAAGCGCCGCTCGCGCTGCCCGTACTCGATCAGGGCGTGCATCAAATCGTCGCCGGTGAAATCGGGCCACAGGACGTCGCTGAGCACGATTTCGGCGTATGCCGCCTGATAGAGCAAAAAGTTCGAAAGACGATGCTCGCCACCCGGCCGGATGAGCAAGTCGAGATCGGGGAGGTCGGCCGTGTAAAGGTAGCGTGCGATGAGCGTCTCGTCGACGTCGTTAGCGCGCAGCGCGCCGGTTGCGACGTCGTTGGCGATCGAGCGCACCGCCCGCGCGAGCTCGGCGCGCGAACTATAGTTAACCGCTAAGTTCAGGCGCACGCCGGTGTTTCGGGCCGTACCCGACTGCAGATCGGCGAGCGCGCCGCGCGGAGATCCCGGCAGCGACTCCCAATCGCCGATGACGCGAACCCGTACGTTGTTGCGCATGAGCTCGGCGAGTTCGTTGCGCGCAAAGTAAACGCATAAGTCGAAGAGCAGCGAAATCTCGCGGGCGTCGCGATTCCAGTTTTCGGTCGAAAAGCCGTAGACGGTCAGCGCGCCCAGTCCAAGATCGCTCGCGGCTCGCGTTACGCGACGCAGCGAAACGATGCCGCGGCGGTGCCCCTCGATGGCCGGCAGCCCGCGCCGTCGCGCCCAGCGGCGGTTGCCGTCCATGATGATGGCGACGTGGCGCGGCAGGGTCGCCGAGTCGAGCCCGAGCGTTTGGCTAGCGGGATGAATCATGCACGCTCACCGCGAGGCTGCGGCTGATCCGGGAGACGGTGATAGGATTCGTAACCGACAACCAGCGTCGTGAAGTCCTCGTGCGCCTTCACGTGCAGCACGCGCAACCTTCCACAGCCGATCCAACTCCCGTACGGCGCCAGCACCGAGAGGCGCAAGCGATGCTCGCGCAACACCTTGCGCGCTTCGACTTCCTGCATGAGTGTCACGTCTGACGCGTAGGTCAGGTCGTTCACACTTCCATGATTTCGCGCTCTTTGGCCGCGATCAGCGTATCGATCTCTTTGACGTAGCGATCGGTCAGTTTTTGCAAGACGTCCTGCATGTGCTTGTTGTCGTCTTCGGTGATGTCGTGGCTCTTCAACTGACTTTTGATCTCGTCGTGGGCCCGGTGACGGACGTTGCGCACCGCCACTTTGCCGTCCTCGCCCTTCTTTTTGACGACTTTCGCCAGATCTCTGCGACGTTCTTCGTTGAGCGGCGGGATCGCCAGACGGATCGCGCTGCCGTCAATGTTGGGCGTGAGACCGAGGTCGCTCTTTTCGATGGCTTTTTTAATTTCGCCGACGACGCCCTTATCCCAAGCGCTGATGACCAGCGTGCGCACGTCGGGCGTCGAGACGCCCGCAACCTGCTTGAGCGGCACGGATTGACCGTAAGCGTCGACGTGCAAGCGGTCCAACAACGCCGGCGTCGCGCGACCGGTGCGGATCGAGGCGAACTCCGCACGCGTGGCTTCGACGCACTTGGTCATGCGCGATTCGATTTCTTTAAAATACGGGTCGTTCATCACTCACGCTCCTGCGGGTTCGGGCTCCAGGCGCCCGACGTACGTTCCGATCGGTTCGCCCCAAATGACGCGCCGGATATTATCGGGCTCCGCCATGTCGAACACGATCACCGGCAGTGCGTTATCCATGCACAGCGCCATCGCCGTCGAGTCCATCACCTCTAATCCGCGCTGCAGCACTTCCATATACTCGAGCCGCTCGAAACGCGTCGCGTCGGGATTCTTTTTTGGGTCCTCGGAGTAGATGCCGTCCACCTTGGTCGCCTTCAGAATGGCCTCGGCGTCGACTTCGACGGCGCGCAGCGCTGCCGCGGTATCGGTCGTGAAGTACGGGTTTCCAGTTCCCGCCGCGAAGATGACGACGCGGCCTTTCTCCAAGTGCCGAATCGCGCGGCGGCGGATGTACGGTTCGGCGATTTGATGCATTGCAATCGCGGTCTGGACGCGCGACGGCACTCCCATGCGCTCGAGCGCGTCCTGTAGCGCCAGCGCGTTGATGACGGTTGCAAGCATGCCCATATAGTCGGCGGTGGCGCGGTCCATGCCCGCCTGTTCGTGCACTTTGCCACGCCAAATGTTGCCGCCGCCGACGACGACGGCGATGGATACACCCGCTCGGCTCACGCCGGCGATTTGTTCGGCCATTGCCCGTGTCGTGTTGACGTCCACGCCGGTATCGTTGCCGGCGAAGGCCTCTCCCGAAATCTTCAGCAGGACGCGCGAGAACCGCGGACGGTCGTAGGCCAAGGCGAAGTTACTCTCCGAGCGCGTACTTCGTAAAGCGCCGCACGCGGATCTTTTCGCCCAGCGCTCCGATCGCCGCGTTGATCAGATCGCCGACGCTCAATGCGTCGTCCTTGACGAAGGCTTGATCGAGCAAACAATGCTCCTCGAACCATTTGTTGACTTTGCCCTCAACGATGCGATCGGCGACCTCGGGCGACTTCCCCGCCGGAACGCTCGCTCGGAAGTCGTCACGAATCGCTTCCAGTACGCCGCCCGGCACGCTTTCGCGATCGAGATACTGCGGAGACATCGCCGCGATGTGCATCGCAATGTCGCGCGCCAATTCGGCAAACTTGGGATTGCGCGCAACGAAATCGGTCTCGCTGTTAACCTCGACGAGCACGCCGATCTTTCCGCCCGCGTGGATGTAGCTGGCAACCGTGCCTTCATTGGCGACGCGTTCGGCCTTCTTGGCGGCCTGCGCCGCACCACGCTCGAGCAGCAGTGCCTTGGCTTTGGCAGAATCCCCCTCGGCCTCAATCAACGCCTTGCGGCAATCCATCATCGGCGCGCTGGTTTCTTCGCGCAGCGCCTTGATCTCGTCGGCCTTGGGTTGGTAGGACATCGCGGTGGACAATTCTCAGATTCCTTTCTAAGCGCGGGCTTCTGCCTCGGCGAGCGTCGTGATTGCTTCGGGTTCGAACGATCCGTCTTGTGCCGGTTGGGCATATTGCGACTCATCGTACGCACTCTCACTCTCGGTGCGCCCCTCGACGATCGCATCGGCGATCTTTCCGATGAGCAGTTTGACCGCACGAATGGCGTCATCGTTGCCCGGAATCGGATAGTCGATTTCGTCGGGATCGCAG
>Ga0102924_1000907_pt1 | contig 35466 bp, 30 predicted proteins | sample PaiPotPPM11metaG_FD_80116 | JGI IMG/M metagenome (GOLD analysis project Ga0102924, IMG submission 80116) | Iron sulfur acid spring bacterial and archeal communities from Banff, Canada, to study Microbial Dark Matter (Phase II) - Paint Pots PPM... ...
CAGGTACCCGCCGGTGGGCATGGCATCGCGCGCGTTAACCGCAAGATTCATGATGACCTGCTGGAGCTGTCCCACGTCCGCCCGCACGAGGCTTCCCTTTGCGCCCGGCAGGACAACGAGCTTAACGTCCTCGCCAATCAGCCGGCGCAGCATCGAGCACATGTCCGCTGTCACCGTGTCGAGGTCGAGCACAGCCAGCTGCAGTACCTGCTGGCGACTAAACGCAAGCAGTTGCCGGGTTAGGTTTGCGGCTCGCTGTGCGGCCTTCTTTATCTCCAGGACATCCTCAGCCAGTGGGTTGTCAGCATCCAGCGTCTCGAGTGCCATGTCGCTGTAGCTGAGAATGGCCGTGAGGACGTTGTTGAAGTCGTGGGCGATGCCACCGGCGAGCCGCCCGACGGCCTCCATCTTCTGCGACAGGCGAAGCTGAGTCTCACTCCGGTGTAACGCGTTCTCGGCTTCCCGCCGCTCGGTGACATCGAGCCACCATCCAACGATCTCGTTCCCCGCGCCGTCGCGGATGACGCGCCGCATTTCGTCGTGAATCCAGCGGTATCCGCCCGTCTGGTGTCTCACGCGATACTCGCAGGCGAAATGGCTCAGCTCTGCGGCCATGTTCAAAGCGCTCGCGGCTTGCCGAGCGTCTTCGGCATGTACGCGTGACGCCCAGAAGCCGGCGTCCTGCTGGAGTGCGTCCGGGCCGCAGCCAAGCAGCGCCGTGAGATTCTGTCCGACGAACGTAAATGGACGATCCCCGTCGAGGTCGCGGCTGTAGATCACGGCGGGGCTCGACCGCAAGAGGTGGCCGAGCCGCTCCTGCGCCGCTGACAAATTCTCGGCCAGCTCCCGGTTCGTGTTCTCGCTTGCCTGCAACTCCTCGATATTTGTTGCAAGGTGGGCGACCATCGTGAGAAAAGCGTGGCCGAATCGGTCTGCTTTCGACCGCGGCACGACGTCGATCGTCAGCTCCCCCGCCGAGATTCGGTCGGCGATGGCCGCCATCTCCTTGAGATATCCGGACATGTCGCGAAGGGCAGATCCAAAGCTGTCCTCCGCCGAGCGCGGACTGACCTCGGCGGATACGTCGCCGCCTGCGATGAGCTCTGCGACCCCCGCCATTTCCCGGAGATACGAGACCATTTCGCGCATGGCCAAGAGCAGCTGCCCAATCTCATCCGTCGAGGTGACCGGTATATCGACTTGCAGATCTCCCTTGGCGAGTCGGTTTGCCACCGCGACCGCGCGGCTCACGGGCCTCGTTAGCGACCTGATCACGATGAGCGACAAGGCGGTGACGACGATGACGGATGCGAGGTTGATCGCGACGCCGACGATGGTGCCGAGCCGCTGAAGACGCCTACCCGAGTAAAAGGCAGCCGCGACCGCGTGCCGGTCGCGGGCTTGTTGAATGTCCAGCATCTGCTTGATCGTGACATACTGCTTGGACATTGTCGCGATCGCGCTGTTGATTCGCTCTCCCGGTTCTTGGCGGATCATGCGCTGTGTAGTTGCACGTGCCAGCGCGTAATAGTCGTTGAAGGCTTCTTCCAGCGTGCCTATCTCCGGAGCGCTAGCGACCGGATTGGCACGCACCTGGCGAATCTGCCGCAGAAAAACGTCGCGAAGCGAGTCTGGCAGATCGAGCTGGCTCTCGTCGCGAGTCGCGACGGCGTCCCGAAGTCCCTGTTGAATGGCTGCCAGCGTTTCTTCTAAGTCGCGCGTGGACTCCTGCGACGGGTAGTACCCATCCTCGATCCGTGCTGACAGCCTAGTGGTCAAGAGGTCGAAGCGCACATTGACCAGCGGCAAGCGTGCTCCAAGTAGTGCACGCTGAGCTGACGCGAGGATTAGCCGGTGTCTGATCGCCCAAGTCGCACGCACTGGCTGGCCGATCTCGCTGCCCGCGCCGGGCTTGTACAGAACGGGGCGACACACGACACAGCGCACATCGTCGGTCCCGAAGCTTCGCTGGCCGACGCATGGAAACAGGTTGCGGGCGCGTGCCACCTGAGCGAGCAAGATCTGGCGAGCTGCGTTGCCACCCGGCAGCGATTGGCAGTCGCTGACCTTGGTGCCGCGGTCGCCTCCGTGCAATCGCTAGTCCCTGAAAAGGTGGCGCGTCGTTACACGGTCTTCCCGCTCCGCGCCAATGACCGCCAAATCACCGTCGCGGTGGCCGATCCGACGAACTACGAGCTGGAGCAAGCGCTCGGCTTTGCTTCTGGTCGCGTCCCCATCTTCGAGATTGCCCCGCCGTCGGCGATCGAGAAAGCCATTGAAGCTCACTACGCCCCAGAGCGCCTAGTCGAGCGACTGATGGGACGCGTCGGCACGGACATGATCGACCAGGTGCATCTCGTCGAAGAGACGAGTCCTGAGGCTGTGAGCTCTGAGGACGTCGATGCGGCGCCGGTCGTGAAGCTCACGAATCTGATTCTGCACGAGGCAGTTCGCGCGGGCGCGAGCGACATACACCTCGAGCCCGGTCGTGAAGGCGGCACGGTGCGTTTTCGGGTGGACGGAGTGCTCCGCTCGGCCATGCAATTGCCGATGCCGGTGCTCAACCGTGTCGTTTCCCGCATCAAGATCATGGGGAAGCTCGACATCTCGGACCGCCTGCGTCCCCAAGACGGCAAGGCCCGCCTGCAGGTGGAGGCGAACGCACTCGACCTTCGCATTTCCACGATTCCAACGCGTGATGCCGAGAAGGCCGTGATCCGCCTGCTGGATCCCAGAAATGCGCGCCGCCTCGAGGACCTCGGAGTTGCGGCCAACGAGCTCACTCGAATCCGTAAGCTGCTCGCGTATCGTGAGGGAATAGTCGTTGTTATGGGCCTACGGGCTCGGGAAAGACGACGCTGCTTTATGCGGCGCTGCGCGAGCTCGCCACGGGTGAGGTCAACATTATGACCGTGGAAGATCCCATTGAGTACGAGCTCGCCGGCCTAACTCAGATTCAAGTCGAGACGCGGCGTGACCTCACGTTCGCTACAGCGTTGCGTTCGATATTGCGCCAGGACCCCGACCCCGCCGAACGCTGAGGAGTCCAGACTCGCAGCTCGTTATGGTGTCGAGCCGATTATCCGTACGGTGGGGTGTGCCACGTGCGCCAATACCGGCTATCGCGGTCGCATACCGCTCGTCGAGGTGCTCGTCTCGAATCCCCAGTTCGCCGAGCTCGTGGCGACTGCCGCGACGCCGCCCCAGTTGCAGAAGGCGGTTGCGATCGGTGGGTACCGGACCTTGCGCGACTGCGCGGTGGAGCGCGTACGAAAGGGCGAGACCACCCTACAGGAAGTAGAGCGAGTTGTGGGGGAGGTAGGCGACGCGGACGAAGCGACCACAAAGAGCGGCGAGGAGGTACCCAGTGCGCCCCCCGTGCCACACGTTCTGTTGGTGGACGACGATCCCATTAATCGTGCTCTCGCACGCACGCTGCTCCAGAAGACCGGATTTCGTGTGTCCGAAGCCGCAGACGGGGCAGCCGGTTTGGCACTGTTGGAGGCAGACCCGGGCTTTACATTGATGGTGCTCGACTTGGAGATGCCTGTGTTGGGCGGCCGTGAAGTGCTCGCGCGAGTGCGACACTCAGCGGCGACGGCCGGACTGCCGGTAATCGTGCTGACGGGGTCGCCCTCGGAGGAGCTGGAGGCGCAGCTCATGGAAGATGGCGCCGACGACTACGTACGAAAGCCGCTCGAACCGGCTCGATTCGTTGCGCGGATCAAGGCCGCGTTACGGCGCGCAGGCGCAGCAGAGGCGCTCACCGCCTAGTCACACTCCGCCATACCACTCGTACCCCTGGTCGCTCCAATAGCCGCCGTTGCGAGTGGGAAGGAAGACGACCTTGGTAAGGTACTTCGTGTTCTTGTACCCGAGCTTGATCGGCGAGTAGACGCGCGCCGGACCGCCGTGGGCGGGCCCCAGCGGGCCGCCTTCGAAGCCGTAAGCGATCAGAGTCTGCGGATGTGTCGCGCTCTCGATGTCCCAGCTTTCATGATAGTCATCGTCGAATGACTGGAAATCGACGTACTTGGCCTCGGGCGCGGGGCGCACGATCGCCACGAGGTCTCGGAACCGCACGCCCGTCCAGGATGCCACCGCGGTCCATCCTTCTACACAATAGTGGTTGACCCGCTGCGTCACGCTGGGCAGCGATTGCAACTCGGAAAGCGAGAATCGGCGAGGCGCCGCAACCATACCAGACACTTCGAGCATCCACGGTCCGGCGGCGGCTTCGTCCCACACTGGCACAGCATCCGAGACGTAGTACGCCGGGAACTGGCCACGTGCATCTACCACGTGCTTCCCCGCGATATCCATCGACGTATGTCGAAAGAGCTCGCGTTCGACTCCTTCGTTCTTGCGTTCCGCGAAGCGCAGCAGCGGTTGAGCGGACTTGGGACCGCGGCTGTCGCATGCGGCAAGAATGCCTGCGGCCAGCGAGCTCCCGGTCCAAGCGACGAATTGGCGACGGTCCATCATCGCAAAGCGGCCGACGCGCGCTGTCGCATCATGGCTCCCCGCCATGCGGGCCGGTCGGCGGGAGTAAGTGGTATAGCGGCCGAGCATTCCGCTCCGGCGGAGACAAGCGTTCGTTGTACCGCCCCGTGATCATCGAGGGGAGCGAGTACGGATCGACGGCGAATACCATGAAGATGTGGCCAAGAGCCAGGCCCAACAGCGCGACCATGGCCATGAAATGCCAATAGCGCGCCCACATGTAGCCACCGAACGCAGACGCGAGCGGGGCCAGCTCCACCGGCTTCCAGATAGCCAACCCCGAAAACACGATCACGGCAGCCAATATGGGCATGGCGAAGTAGGCCAACTTCTGCAGGGCGTTGTGCTTCCCCTGATGCGGGTGCGTCCGTCTGATGAATAGGTAGAACTTGATCATCTCCCAACTGTCGCGCAGGTCGCCGCGGCGCGGCACGAGATCTCGCCACTCGCCGTGCAGGTAAATGAATGTGAGATATACGAGGCCGTCGATCACGAGAACCCACATCATCGCGAAGTGCCAGTTGCGGGCGCCCGCGAGCCATCTGCCGAACGTCATCCAAGCCGGAACTGGATGGCCTTCGAACGGATAGCAGCAAAACGTCTCGCCTCGACGGTGAAAGGCCGGATATGCATTGAAAATGCGTAGCCCAGAAGCGGCCATTACCGTAATCGCCACGACTGCAACCCAATGAGTCAGGCGCACAACCCAATGGTGTCGTGTCACGATCATCGCTCCAGGCTCCGAGCGCGTTACAGTACGAGAGATCACTGGCATTAATATGCCAGTTCGGTGGTTCCGTGTTCCCGCGAGGTTAGCAATCACGCCGGCTCGCTCCGACTGACCGATGTGGATCGTTAGACTCGCGCTGCGGCGTCCGTACACCGCGACATGCATGGCGATCATCATGGTGCTTCTGGGCGCGTTCGCCGCGAGGTCCATGGCCGCCGACATCTTCCCGGCGACCAACATACCGATTGTCTCGGTCGTGTGGTTCTACAACGGCCTTCCAGCGAGCGAGATGGCGGGCCGGATCGTGACCATCTCGGAACGGGCGTACACGACCGGCGTCGCCGACATCGAGCACATCGAATCGGAGTCGCTTGACGGGATCGCGGTCATTCGCGTGTACATTCAGCCGACCGGCGATGTGGCGGCGGCGATTGCCCAAATTGCCAGCACGTCTCAGGCGATTCTGCGGCAGTGCCCGCCCGGGACTACGCCGCCTTTCGTCATTCGATACAGCGCGACCGACGTGCCGATTCTCGAGGTCGGAATATCGAGTCCTACTTCGGGCGAGCGGGAGCTCAACGACGTGGGCAACAATTTCGTCCGTCCGCAGCTGGTCACTGCCCAAGGGGCGAACCTCCCACCGGTTTTTGGCGGTCCGCCGAAGCAGATAAACGTCGATATCGACCCGCAGCTTCTCGACGAAAAGGGGCTTTCACCGCAAGACGTCAGCAACGCCATCAGCGTCCAGAACATCATCTTGCCGGCCGGAACGGCAAAGATGGGCGTCAAGGAGTACCAGGTCGCGCTCAACTCGAGCCCGGAAATCGTGGAGCGCCTCGACGATGCGCCGATCAAGATGGTCAATGGCCAGATGGTCTATATCCGCGATGTCGCGCACGTCCGCGAAGGCGCGGGTGTGCAGACCAACATCGTGCGCATCAACGGACGACGCGGTGCGGTGCATCGGCTGCGTTGTTCCGGCCGCTCGCTCTAGCGGTCATCTTCGCCATCCTCGCTTCGTACCTTCTGTCGCGAACGCTCGTGCCCACCATGGTGCGCTATATGTTGGGCTCGGCGATCGAGATGTACCAAGGGCGCGAGGAGGTTTCCATAGAGAAGCGGCGCCACGCGGGATTCGTGTGGCGCGTCAATGCTTGGGTCGAGGAGCGGTTCGCGCGCTTTCGGGAGCGATACGCCGCGGTGTTGGCGCTCGCGCTTGACCATAAGGTCGTGACTCTCTCGGCGGCCGGGCTGTTCATAGCCGCCAGCCTTCTGCTCATTCCCGCGATCGGCGAGGACTTCTTTCCGACTGTCGATGCCGGACAGTTCCGGCTACACATTCGCGCGCCCGCGGGCACGCGACTCGAGCAGACGGAGCTCATCTTCGGCAGCAGCTTGCACAAGCGCGGCAAAACGTGGCGAACGCGCGCGCGACCCTGCAACTCACCGAGGTCGACCTCGAGCGTTGGAAGAGGTTATACCACGACAGCACAGTGACTAAGCAGGAGCTCGACCAGCATCAAACGAGCTACGATACTGGCAGAGCAACCGTAGCTGCGGCGGATGCGGACGCTCGCCGCATCGAGGCGCTTGTGAATTATGAGCGCGTGACCGCGCCGTTCGACGGCGTGCTGACCGAGCGCAACGTCGAGAATGGTGTGTTCGTCACCTCAGCCGGCACCGTCTCGACGCCGCAGGCGGCCGGAGCGGGCGGCAACACGCTTATCGGGGCGTCCGCTGGCACTGAGCTATTTCGCGTCGCTCGCACCGACACCATTCGTGTGTATCTGGGCGTGCCCCAGGCGTACGCGCCTGCGGTCCACGTTGGCCTCGAGGCGGCGCTGGTGGCAGAGGAGCTGCCCGACCGGGAGTTCCCCGGACGCGTAGCGCGTACGGCCAATTCGGTTGACGCGGCTTCACGGACTCTGCTTACCGAAGTAGACGTGCTAAACCCAAGCGCTGTGCTGCTTCCTGGGATGTACGCGCAGGTGCGCTTTCGATTCGACCGGCCCAACCCGCCAATACTGATGCCGGCACCGGCTTTGATATTTCGCACCGGCTCGGCGCAAGCAGCCGTAGTCGGCTCAGACTCCATTGCGCACTTTCGCAACCTGATGATTGGGCGCGACTACGGCACGGTCATGGAGGTGCGGTCTGGACTGCGTGATAACGACTACGTGGTCGCGCAGCCCTCGGACGATCTTCGCGACGGCCAGCACATTCGCGCCAAGCGAGAACCAGCCGCGCCGACGGGAGACACCTCTGGTGGACAGCCCGGCGGCCAACATCCGCGCGGGCCGCCCTTGGGCGACACGGCAGCCAAGAAGTCGCTGAGCCCACCACCCGCCGCCGGACAACAACGTCAGCAGCGCGGCCGAGAGCCACAACCGCCGACTGGCCAACAACAAGCGAGCCAATCGCAGGGCCGTGGAAATACAGCTGGAAATGGCGGCGGCAATGGCGGCCGCAATGGCGGCGGCAACAGCGGCTATCGGCCGCCTCCCCAGGTGTCGGAAGGGTTTCCTGGAATCGGCGCAGTCCTGCCGCCGCCGCGCATCCCGCCGTCCGACCCGGATAGCGGTTCGGGCGCGAAGCGGGCCAAGCCACCCGGCTAACCCGGGTAACCCGGGTAACCCGGGTAACCCGGGTAGAAGCTGCAGCTAGATTGTGTCGCGAGATGGCAGTCTCGGACCGCAGCATCCCGACACTGGATTCCTCAGGGGACGCGCAATCGGCCGATCGGCCGTCGATCACGCGTGATCTCGCCGAGGCGGCGCGCGACATAGTTCAGTCCAGAGGGCTGCTCTACCAGCTGGCGCTGCGCGACGTTCGCATCCGATACAAGCAAGCGGTGATGGGTTTTGGATGGGCGGTGTTCATGCCTGTCGTCATCGTCTTGGCTGGCTGCCTGGTACGTGTGGCGCTTGTGCGCGGCGCCGGCGGAGCGGTGGATCGCTTGACCCTTGCGGCACTGGCGGTCAAGGCGCTGCCATGGGCGTTTGTCGTGGGCGCCGTGGGATTCGCCACTCCCAGTCTCACGAACAACATGAACCTCTTATCAAAAGTCTATTTTCCCCGGGAGGTTTTGCCCCTGGCCGCTCTTCTGGCGCAGACGTTCGACACAGTGGTGGGCGCGACGGTCGTTGCTGTCCTACTCCTTGCTCTAGGCGTCGTTCACCTTGCGGCGCTGGTCTGGATGCCAATACTGACCCTGCTGCTATTCACGCTCACGGCGGCGGCCTGTCTGTTCCTGAGCTGCGCGAACCTATTTTTCCGGGACGTCAAGTACATCGTTCAGGTCGCCATCACGTTCAGCATTTTCTTCACTCCAGTGCTGTTCGAGCCCTCGCTCTTGGGGCCGAGCGGGGCCCGTCTAGTGATGCTGAATCCGATTGCGCCATTACTCGAGGGGCTCCGGCTCAGTGTCGTGCAGGGGCACAACCTCCTGGCGCCGCTCGCCGCGCACCCGGCAACGGCTGGCGGCGCTCCAGTGATCGAATGGGCGCCGTGGTGGCTTGCCTATAGTGCGTGTTGGGCAGTGGGCGCATTGCTCGTGAGTGTACTCATTTTCCATCGCTCCGAGTCGATCTTCGCCGACTACGTGTAGGGGTCGCATGCGCGACGCCGGAATTGAGTTTCGCGAGGTGTGGAAGAAGTACCGCCGCGGCGAGATGCACGACAGCCTGCGCGATCTGGTACCTGCGCTCGTTCGCCGTGCCGTGAGGCTGCAACCCTCCGCCGACGTGTTGCAAGCGGGCGACTTCTGGGCGCTGCGCGACGTGTCGTTCACCGTAGTGCCGGGCCAAACGCTCGGCATCATTGGGGCGAACGGCGCCGGCAAGTCAACCGTGCTGAAGGCGCTGACCAAGATCATCCGCCCGACGCGCGGGAGCTGCTCGGTGCGCGGTCGGATCGGCGCGCTGATTGAAGTCGCGGCCGGATTTCATCCCGATCTCACTGGGCGCGAGAACGTCTTTCTGCAGGGCGCTATCATGGGGATGTCCGCAGCCCAAACTCGCGCCAAGTTCGATCAAATTGTCGAATTTGCGGGCGTTGGTGAGTTCATCGATACGCCGGTCAAGCGCTATTCGAGCGGCATGAGCGCGCGATTGGGATTTTCCATCGCCGCCCACTTGGACCCCGATGTCCTCGTCATCGACGAGATACTCTCTGTAGGCGATTTCACCTTTCAAGAGCGCGCGTTCGGTCGAATCCGCTCCCTTGCGCGCAGCGGCATGCCGGTCGTGCTAGTGTCTCATCAACTTGACCGGGTCGCGGAGTTGTGCACGGAAGCGCTGCTTATCGAGCGCGGACGGGTGGCGTGCCAGGGGTCGCCGGACGACTGCATCGGCATGTACCTGTCAGGCGGCACCGCGGGTGACGGAACTAGAGACGCGAGTGTCACGGGCGAGCCGGTCGCGCTGCACACCCTCCATTTGCGGGAGTCATCGCCCGTTCGATCCGGGGACGTCATTGGCTTGCGCGTGAGCGGTACCGTAGCCGATGCGCTACTGCCGGGTACACTCGAGCCTGTCAGCTTCAGCGTCCGGAGCGCGGCGACCGGTCATGTCGTCTTCGCCTCGAGCTCTGCCTGCTGCGGGATCGACTTGAATGGCGCGGGACGTTTTACGCTCGAACTCGAGCTGCAGATGAATGTTCCGGCTGGCGTATACGTCGTCGAGACTTCGGTGGGGGACCAATTGCACGGCCGCGGGGCGCGGGGCGGGCCCGCCGTGAATGTGTGCGTGACCGACGGGACGGGTTTCGTAGGCGTCGCGCAGCTTAATCCGGTCATGAGGCTGGCCGAGGTACGACTACCGGCGTCTGCCTGGGGGCCGCCTACGGCATAGTTTTCCTGGTTCAGGTTCCTCAGGCACGCCAATCGGCCGCCCGCGGACAATCTTGCCATGGTTTCTGGTCCGTTTAACGGGAGCGATCGATGAATCACTGGGCTTCTGCAGGTCGGTTTGCTGCGATTATCAGCGGGATCGTCGTGGCCGGTGTCGTCGTGACGTCGAGTCCTGCACGGGCTCAGGGGAAGTTCCGACTTGAGAGCGCCACCTTTACCGACGGAGCGATGCTCAAATCAGAACAGGTGTATTCAGGTTTCGGTTGCACTGGCGACAATGTGTCGCCGGAGCTCCATTGGAGTGGCGCGCCTGAGGGCACCAAGAGCTTCGTGATCACGGCATTCGACCCGGATGCACCGACTGGAAGCGGCTGGTGGCACTGGGTCGTGTTCAACATTCCGGGAGGGACCACATCGCTGCCCGCGGGCGCGGGCGACCCTTCGTCCGGCAAGCTGCCAAAGGGTGCTGCCCAAAGTCGCACCGACTTCGGGAAGCCCGGTTACGGCGGTCCCTGCCCTCCGCCGGGCAAGGTGCATCACTACATCTTCACGATTTACGCGCTGAAGGTGCCTTCACTTCAGCTCGGACCCGACACTTCACCCGCCATGGTGAGCTTCAATCTGCACGCCAATTCTCTTGCCAGCGTGAAGCTTACGGGCCGGTACGGGCGGTGACCGACTAGACAATAGGACCTTATGTTTCGGCGGCGTCCTTTCGTTGCGGGGGGCCGCGAAGAATTCGCTGTCGGCAGCAATGGAGGCAACAACGCATTGGTGCGGTCTTATAGAACTGGCCTGACGCGGCTCGCGTGGGCGAGGTCGCTCGGATTCATCGGCATTACCGCAACGACCGCGCTGGGCCAATCCGGGCCAGCGTCGTCGTCGCTGCCCACGACGACGCCTCGCGTTACGGTAGATCGCGCGCAGGGCGCGATCACTCTGGAGCTGGACCCCATCAGCCTCGCTGCATCGACTTCCGTTGGCAACGAAGACGACCACAGCGCGATGGCCGAGGTGACTCCAGCGGTGGCGGCGCTACCGGTGGACGGATGGCTCGAGGGCTACTCGGTCGATCTCCTAGACGGATCAGGCCGATTATTGCCGCACTCATTGATCCACCACGTGAACTTGATCGTCCCGCAGAAGCGGGAGCTGTTCAGTCCGATCATGCTTCGTATCGGGGCCCTTGGGTCTGAAACTCCCGCGGTCAGTTTGCCCGCGGTCCTCGGCTACCGTGTGCACCCTGGTGACACGCTTCTCATTACCGCCATGCTGCACAATCCCACGCCCCGACCGCAGAACGGTGTCCGCGTCCGCGTGCACCTATCGTATCGTCCGGCCGACTCCTGGTTCCATCCGGTGTCCATCTACCCGATGTACCTCGATGTCATGCCACCGGCGGGCCAAAAGGCGTACGACCTACCGGCCGGCCACTCGGAGAAGAGTTGGGAAGCTCGCCCGGCAGTTGCCGGGCGCATCCTCGCCGTGGGTGGCCATCTGCACAGGTATGCGACAGCGCTACGCCTAGACGACGTGACGGAAGGGCGTCGCATCTGGGCGACTGCTCCGGTAACCGATTCGACGGGAACGCCCGTAGACATGCCGGTGAAGAAATTTTGGTGGCAGCTCGGACTCCCAATCCATCCGGATCACACGTATAGGCTCACCGCGGTATACGACAACCCGACCGGCCACATGATTGCGGACGGCGCGATGGGGGCCCTGGGTGGTGTGATTCTTCCCGATGACAAGACGCAATGGCCGGCCGTGAACAGGTCCGACCCGACCTATCAGCTGGACAAGCGAATCACCTACGAGACCACCATGCCGGGTATGCCGGGTATGCCGGGGATGTCTGGAATGCCTGCGGCGGACACGTCAGCGGCTGAGGCGTCGGCGGCCCGCACGGCGCCGCGGAGGCAAGCGATGTTGCAGGACGCGCGGCGTAACGGTATGCTCACCACCACTGTGTCCGCGCGGCGCCAATCTCAAACTCCGTGAAACCTCTGTCCGTACCTTCCGCCGCGCACGCCGGCAGGAAGCCCGGAGGCAACGGCCTCGGCCGTACGGCGTCTGTGGCGCCAGCCTCCGGCGCCGACATTTTCGCCAAGGCCAGGCAATTCACAAGGCTCAGCGAAGTACAGGCGATGGGTCTGTACCCGTACTTCGTTCCGATCGAATCCTCGACCTCCACAGAGGTCGTGGTCGGTGGCAGACGCATCGTGATGGTCGGCTCGAACAACTACCTTGGCCTTAACCACGACCCCAGGGTGATGCAGGCCGCGCAGGACGCAATCGCCAAGTACGGCACCGCGTGCACAGGGTCCCGCTTTCTCAACGGCAATACCGATCTCCACGAGCGTATCGAGGCTCGCCTCGCGACGCTTACCGGAAAGGAGGCGGCGCTGGTTTTCTCGACCGGGTTCCAAACCAACCTCGGGGTGATAGCTACGCTGGTCACCAAGAACGATGTCGTGCTGATCGACAAGCTCGATCACGCGAGCATCGTGGACGGATGCCGGCTTTCGGCGGGCGAGACGATTCGGTTCCGTCACAACGACATGGATGATCTCGAGGCGAAGCTCCGTCGAGTGCGCGGGCGTGCGGCGCTGATCGTCGTCGACGGAGTGTTCAGCATGGAGGGCGACATTGTAGACCTGCCCTCGGTCGTGGAGCTGAGTGCCAAGTACGATGCCCGCGTTGCGGTAGACGACGCGCATTCAGTCGGCGTGCTGGGCCCGACGGGAGCGGGAACCGCCGAGCATTTCGGGCTCACCGACGAAGTCGACCTCATCATTGGAACGTTCAGTAAGTCATTCGCATCAATTGGTGGCTTCGTCGCTGGCGAGGGAGTCGTGATCGACTACCTCAAGCATCACGCGCGGAGCGAGATCTTCAGTGCCTCGATGCCTCCGTCCGCTTGCGCGGCCGTGTTGGCGTGCATCGACATTCTCGAGCAGGAGCCGGAGCGGCGGCTGCAGCTGTGGGAGAATGCGGAGCGTATGCGCAAAGGATTCCGATCGCTGGGGTTCGAGACTGGGGGCAGCGTCACGCCGATCATTCCAGTCGTGATTGGCGACGATCTTGCCACGTTCGAGTTCTGGAAGCGGCTCTTCGACGGCGGTGTGTTCACGAACCCCGTTGTCGCTCCCGCCGTACCGGAGCGCGAATCGCGCATTCGGACTTCCTATTCGGCGACTCATACCTCCGACCAGCTCGATTTCGTGCTCGACGTGTTTGCGCGCGTCGGCAAGTCGATGGGGATTATTTCCTGATCGAAGTTTCGCCCGTGCGTGGGCGGGCTGCCACGCGGGAATTCATCGACCTTCCATTCCGACTGTATCGCGACGACCCCGTGTGGGTCCCGCCCCTCAAGCGTGACGTCGCGGACCTGATCAGCCCAACGCATCCGTTCCATCGCCACGCTCAGGTCCAGCTTTTTTTGGCGCGCGGCGCTGGCGGCCGCGTTGTTGGCCGTATTGCGGCGATCAAGAACGACGCGCATACGGCGCAGCACAACGACGGGGTAGGATTCTTCGGTTTCTTCGAGACAGAGCGTGACCCCGCGATCGCGTCCGCCCTGTTCGACGCGGCGGCCGCCTGGCTTCGCGCCCGCGGGCTGACCGTCATGCGCGGGCCCGCGAACTTTTCCGTCAACGAGGACTGTGGCCTCCTGGTTTCCGGGTTCGACACGCCCCCCTTCGTCATGATGCCGCACAACCCTCAGTGGTACGCGGAGCTCATCGAAACGTACGGATTCACGAAGGCGAAAGACCTTCTGGCTTACTGGCACGATACGCCGGAATCCCCGGAGCGCATCACCCGGCTGGCGCACAAGCTCGCGGAGCGACATGGAATCACCGTCCGGCCGCTCGACATGAAGCGGTTCAGCGACGAGGTCGAGCGCGTACGCGTGCTGTACAACACGGCGTGGGAAAAGAATTGGGGCGCTGTCCCGATGACGAAGGAGGAGATCGACCACATGGCGAAGCAGCTCAAGCCGGTGGTCGTTCCCGAGATGGTAGTGTTCGCCGAGATACGGGGGGAGACGGTTGGTTTTGGCCTGGCGCTGCCGGATCTCAACGTCGCGCTCAAGCACATGAACGGCCGTCTCCTCCCCTTCGGATGGGCGAAGGCCCTGTGGTACAGCCGATCGATCGACAGGGGTCGCGTGTTGACCCTGGGTGTGCTCCCTGAGCACCGGCGCAGCGGCGCCGCGGAGCTCATGTACGTGGCCATCCTCGGTGCTGCGAAGAAGCGAGGCATCACTCGCGGTGAGTCGTCGTGGATCCTTGAGGACAACATGCTGATGCGTCGCGCGCTCGAGAACATGGGCACGCGAGTGTACAAGACGTATCGCCTGTACGACACCCGTATCGGACCGTCTCCGACGGCGTAGGGGATGCTCCCCCTCGCGCTCGTGACGGGCGCATCCGGGTTCGTCGGGAGCCACTTGGTCGAGGAGCTGCTCGACAGCGGCTGGCGAGTACGCTGCTTGGTGCGGGCCACCAGCTCTTTGCAGTGGCTGCCAAGTGGTCGCGTCGAGCTGGCGCGCGGCGACGTGACCGACGCGGCTGCCCTGGGTGACGCCGTACGCGGGGTCGCCATCGTGTTTCATCTGGCCGGCGTGACGTCGGCGAGCCGAGCCGATGACTATCGACGTGTGAACGTGTATGGGACACGGCTGGTTTGCGACGCCATCACGACGCGCAATCCGGACGCGCCGGTCGTGCTGTGCTCGAGCCTTGCCGCAGCCGGGCCAGCCCTCGAAGGTCGCCCCCTAACCGAGGCAGACCCAGCCAGGCCGATCACGGCATACGGCGCGTCGAAGCTCGAAGCGGAACGCGTGCTCGAGGCATCGGGGGTCTTTCACGCGATAGTGCGACCACCAGCGGTATATGGTCCACGCGACCGCGACGTCCTGGCGGCATTTCGGCTTGCGGCCCGGGGCATTGCCGTCCGCGTGGGCCCGCGAGACCAATGGCTCTCAATGATCTACGTGGCCGACCTCGTTCGGGGGCTGCTTGGGGCCGCGACGCACGGTGTCGGCCGAGGAACATATTACGTAAGCGGCGGACAGTACCCGTGGGACGAGATAGTGCGCAACATTGGGGTCGCCGTCGATTGCCCGGTGCGCGTGGTGCGTGTTCCGCGGCCGATTGTCTACGCGGCTGCATTGGCCGACCGCGCAGCGGCCCGCGTGACCGGGTCCAAACCGCTGCTCACGCCTGACCGCGTGCGGGACCTGGCACAGCACGATTGGCGCTGCGATGATACACGGGCGCGTCGTGAGCTGGACTATACCCCGGCCGTCTCATTGGCCGATGGGATGCAGCGAACCGCTCAGTGGTATCGCGAAGAGGGTTGGCTTTAGGCAGCGCCATTGTGACACTGCGCCGACAGGTGCAACTTGCCGTTACCCGGTGCTTGCCGGGTCGTTACTCTCGCGGTACAGTACCCCTGGTGAACGCACGAGGCGCGGCGGTGCTGATGGATTTTGGTGGCACTCTCGATGCCGACGGCGTCCGTTGGGCCGTGCGCTTTCACACGGCTTATGCGAGGGTGGGCGGGACGCTTTCTTTGCGGGCGTTTGAGCCCATTTTCCGCGAGTCCGACCGCGCGCTCGCGCAGTTGCCTCACGTTAGACGAATGGGATTTCGCGCGATGATCGATGCCCAGGCGGCACTGCTGCGTGCCCTTCTTCCAGACGGCGATTCGGTGGACACCGGGCGTATGGCTGAGCTATTCCATGCCGAGGCGCTACGCACGGTTGCGCGCAACCGGGCTGCGCTCGACTCATTGCTTGGCTGCACCAGCCTGGCCGTCATCTCGAATTTTACCGGTAACCTCGAGCCATGCCTGTCGGAGCTCGGCATTCGCGACTACTTCGATGTCGTTACCGATTCGGCGATTCACGGTGTCACCAAACCAGACCCCATGTTGATTCTTCATACGCTACACGCCCTCGGAGCCACCGCGCAGGGCGCGTGGATCATCGGCGACAACATAGAAGCCGATATCCGACCCGCTCGCGCGCTAGGCCTCCAAACCTGCTGGCTTGCGCCGGCAAGCCGCCCCGCGCCCGCGAACTGCCCGCCCACCGCGCGCGCGAATCGATTCACAGACGTGCCCGCGATCGTCGGATGCACGGCCTGATTCTCGCCGGCGGCGAAGGTACGCGGCTAGCCGCGGACGGCGTACGGGATCCTAAGGCTGCGGTGGTGCTGGGCGGGCAGGCCCAGATCCTCCGCCTCGTCGAGACGCTCAGGGCCGTGGGATGTCCGGCCGTCACTTGCATGGTGCGTGATGATGCGGGCCCCGCATTCGACGCGCTGGCGCGCCTTCGTGACGAGCCTCGCGTTCACGTCGCGGCCTGCCACACGCCATCGTCTCTGCACACACTTGTAGAAGGCGTAAGACTGGCTCCCAGGGACGATGTCTTTTGTGCGATGGTCGACACCGTCATGCGGCGTGCCGATTGGGCAGCCGTGTACGAGCAGTCCGGCGAGCACCTCGCGGACGGAGCAGACGCAGTCATCGCCGTGACGCCTTACGTCGACGATGAGCGGCCGCTCTGGGTCGAGCGCGACGCATCGGGGATGGTGCGCCGCCTAGGCGGACCGGCTGTCGATCCGCCGTGCGTCAGCGGTGGTGTGTACGCATTTGGGTTGGCGGCACAAGCTGAGGCTGTGAGAGCGCAGAAGGATGGTTGCACTCGCATGCGGGAGTTTCTATCACGCCTAGTGGCTGACGGGGCGCGCGTGGCGACTGTTCACGTGGAGCGCATCGTCGACGTAGACCATAAGCGCGATCTGGACGCCGCCAGTGCCCTCGTCATGGCGGATGCCCAGTGACAATGCGGCGCCTTGTAGCTCTGTACCGACAGCCCTCGTATTCGCCCTATCAGCACCGGACGAATGACACGGCAATCCTGGACGCGACGGTCGCGCAGCTGGAGGCCAGTGGGTGGCGCGTCACGCGCGCCGCTGAGGGTGACGTCGCGCAGGGAGAGGCGCCGGAGATCGCGCTACGCGATGCAGATGTCGTTCTCAACATGTGCCAGGGTCCCGATGCGTCGGAAGCGCTGCTCGCGCTCGAAGAGGCCGGCACTCAGCTGGTAAATCGACCGTCCAGCGTGTTGGGGTGCCATCGGCACCGCCTAGTTGAGTTGGTCGCACGGCGGACCGACGACGCGGACGCCTCCGTCTTGTTTCCGCGAACACTCATTGTCTCGACGGCGCCGGGTGCGGGCCTAGACGGATTCGGCAGGAACGGAACGGCCGTGTGGGTAAAGCGAGGTGACGTGCACGCCGAGCGGCGGGAGGATGTGGTCGCTGTGCGACGCGACGGATTGCGTGCCGCCATCGGCGCATTTGCCGCTCGCGGCATCACGCGCGTGGCGCTGCAAGAGCACGTTCCGGGTCCGGTGCTCAAGTTTTATGGGGTCGCGGACGGGCGGTTCTTCCGATTTTACGACTCGGAGGCTGGTCCGAATGGTCCGGCGCCAAATGTTGACGAACGGCGGCTGCGTGCGGTGGCCTTTGCCGCCGCGAGGCGAGTCGGGCTCGATGTCTTCGGCGGCGACGTCGCGCTGCCCGCTCCGGACCGTCCGGTGCTCATCGATCTGAACGACTGGCCCAGCTTTGCGCCGTTTCGCGAAGATGCCGCGCGGCATATCGCTGAATACGTGCACGAGCGGGCGCGGGCGTCTACGTTCGAGCGAATCCTCGACTAACCCAAATTCGTGACCTCAAACGTGTTGACCCCACCGGCGCGCTCGCACGCCAGCACGCCGTTCGGCGCTGCCCGTGTCGCTGGACATCGCTCACTGGCGGTGTTCGCGGCCGAAGCGGAATACCTGGCACCCGGGACGCAGAGTGTGGCTCTCTTCAGCCAGCTGTGCATCGATCGGGGTGAAGGTGCCGTCCTGTACGACATCGATGGCAAGCAGTACATAGACCTGCTGGCCGGTGTGGGCGTGGCGAGCTTGGGCTACGCGCACCCGAAATACGTGGCTGCCCTGTCGCATCAGCTTGGGCGCATTCACGTGGGCAGCTTCACGTCGGAGCACCGGGCTGCGCTGGTCAAGCTCATCGCGGAGGTTACGCCGGGCGATCTCTCACGCACGCAACTGTACAGCAGCGGCGCCGAGGCCGTGGAATCGGCGCTTCGACTCGCCAAGTCCTACACCGGCAAGACCGAGTTCGTGGGCTTCTGGGGCGGCTTCCACGGTAAGACTGCCGGCGTGCTCCCGCTGCTTGGCAGCACATTCAAGCATGGGCTTGGCCCCCTCATGCCCGGGACTTACAGCACGCCGTATCCGGCGCCGGGCCGATGCGTATTTGGGGACCTATCGCCGGAGGCATGCTCCCAGCAATGCATCGACTTCCTGCGAAAGAAGATCGAGCTCGAGACGGCAAACGACGTCGCGGCGATCATTGTGGAGCCGATTCAGGGCACTGCTGGTAATGTTGTCCCGCCGGCCGGCTTTCTCAGGAAGCTTCGCGCGCTTGCGGACTCCATCGGAGCGCTGCTGATCTGCGACGAGATGCTGACGGGTTTTGGGCGGACTGGAAAGATGTTTGCGATCGAGCACGATGGGGTGATTCCGGACATCATCACCATCGGCAAGGGGTTCGGAGGCGGCTTTCCCATGACCGGGCTGATCGCGCGTTCATCAGTTGCTTCGGCGACTCCTTGGGCGAATCCCAGCGGAAGCTCCTCGAGCTACGGCGGGAATCCCCTGGCCGCGGCGGCGGCGCGAGTCACGATTGAGACGATTCTCGAAGACGGGTTGGTCGCCCATAGCCACTCTCTCGGCGAGCGCATGCGGACAGAAATGCGGACGTGGGAGCGTGAGATCCCGATCGTCCACGACGTGCGCGGGCGGGGCCTCATGATTGGCATGGACCTCGTGAAACCGGGAACACGGACGCTGCTGGGCAAGGACGTGACTCGCTGGATTTTCGACACCCTGCTCGCCCGAGGGGTTCTCGCGATGATTTACAACCCGGAAGTGCGCATCAACCCGCCACTGGTGATCACGGAGGCCCAGGCGATGGAAGCTCTGGCCGTGATGAAGGACGTCCTTCGTGAAGCCGCGGAGCGTGTGGTCACGTGACCAAAATCGTCGAGAGCGTTTAGCCTGGCTGGCCAAAGCGTAACGGAGCACGAGGAGCTCGCGACCAAGGGCGAAGCAGTCGAGGAATGGCTGGATCTTCGCTTCTTCCGGCCGCTCGGTGCGCGTATTGCCCGGGCCGCGTATGGCACTCACATCTCGCCCGACCATCTCACGCTTGCGAGCCTGGCCATTGGGCTGGTCGCCGGCCACCTGTTCTTCTACGCGAGCCCCGCGGTCAACGCCATGGGATTCGTGTTGTTCATTGTCTCGGTCGTGTTCGACAGCGCCGACGGCCAGCTGGCACGACTGCGTGGCACTTCAACCAGGTTCGGTCGAATCATCGACGGACTGTCAGACAACGCACGGTTCCTGAACCTGTATGCGCATTTACTCGCGCGACTCGTGGACGCGGGTTGGGTGCCGGCGGCCGCTGTGGCACTCGTGCTGGCCGCTGGGCTCAGCCACTCCACACAGAGTGGCGCAGTCGATTTCGTGCGGCACGCGTTCCTCGCGATCGGCGTGGGGCGTGGTAGCGAGCTCGCTGCGGACGAGCAGCTCGAGGCCAGCGCCAAGGGCTCGTGGTTGCGGCGTGCGGCCGTGCGCGCGTACCAAGTGTACAGCGTGCGTCAGCAGCGCATGTTTCCGCGGACCTGGTCGCTCGTGGATCGGGCCGAGCATGGAGCGCTGTCGGCGGTCTCGCGCGCGGCTTACCGACAACGCGCGTCTCCTTGGCTTGCCGTCTGCCCATGGCTCGGGCAGAACATCCGCTTCTTCCTCGTCGGGGCCACGTGCATTGCTGGATGGCCGGCCGGGGCGCTCTGGGTCACCATGTTGCCTATGAACGCCGTTCTCGTGGCACTCGTAGTCGGCCAGGAACGTGCAACGGCGCGCGTGGTTGCGACGGCGAGCCCCCCTGCCGCGGCGCCGTGGCATATCGCGGGGCGCTGATAGGCTTCGGAGGAGTCGCTCGGCAGGCGCACCTCCCTGGCTTTCTGCACGATGCCGCCACGCGATCGCGTTTTACGATCGTGGCCGCGGTCGACCCTGTCGCCGCTGCGCTGCCCGTCACGGCGGATGTGCCGTTTCCGATCGTCGCCGACCGCTCGGCGCTCGGAGACGTCGGGCCGATCGACTTCGTCGACATTTGCACTCCGACCGCTTCGCATGTGGCCCTCACGCTTTGGGCGCTCGAGCGCGGATACCACGTGCTATGCGAGAAGCCGGTTGCGGTCACGGCGCGCGAATCCGAGGCCATTGCGACCGCCGCGCGCGCGGCCCGGAGGACCGTTATGCCTTGTCACCAGTATCGCTTCAACCCCGCGTGGCGCCAGATGCGCGAATGGCTGGAGGGGGGAGCAATTGGGCACTGGCATCTGGCGGAGCTCAGTGTGTACCGCACAGCTGCCGATTCCGGAGCGGCGGGAGATGGCGCAGGTGTGCCATGGCGAGGCACCAGCGGCGATGGGGCCGGCGGTATCCTGCTCGACCACGGCACGCACCTGTTGTACACGCTCCGGGATATGGCGGGCCCGCCGCAGGCCGTGCGCGCGTGGACGGCGCGGCTGCTGCATCGGGCGTACGACGTGGAGGATACCGCGCAAGTGGTGCTGGAGTATCCCGATCGGGTGGCCACGGTGTTCCTTACCTGGGCTGCGCGCGCGCGAGAGAACCGCGTGCGCTTCATCGGAGACCGCGGCACGATCGAGTGGATTGGGGGAGAGTTGCGGCTCGACTCCGACGGTCGGCGAGAGACCCGTGACTTGTCGGCGGCGCTCGATAAGAGCTCGTACGTCTCGTGGTTCGCGGCGCTGTTCCAGGGGTTCGGGGATGCGATGCGTGAGCAAGCTTCAGCCGAGGAGCCGCTGGGCGACATCGCGCAAGTAGCGCGATTGCTCGAAGCCGCTTACACCGCTGCGCGCACCGGCTCGCGCGTCGCGCTCTAGCGCCGCACCTTTCGGCGGCTCATGAGCCGCAAATTTCAGGTTGTCGTCTTCGCCCTGGGCGCGCTCGCGTTCGCGTACCTCGTTGCCCATGCGGGCGTGCGTGGGCTGCTCAGGAGTCTCGAGGAAGCGAAATGGGCGCTGCCTCCCATCATCGCCGTGTGGGGAGTCGTGTACGCTCTCAACACGTACGCGTGGCGGCGGCTCCTGCGTATTACACGCGTAGCTATGCCGGACGAGGGTGAACACGAGCGCGATCCGACGACGGCTGGGGAAGCGGAGTCCAGCGCCACTATACCCTTTTTTCGGGCGTACGTGATCAGCGTCGCCAGCTTCGCGATCAACTACGTCACACCGTTCGTCAACCTGGGTGGCGAGCCGTTCCGGATTGCGGCGGCCACGCCATGGGTAGGCCGCTCACGGGCGGCCGCGTCCGTGGCAAGCTTCCGCCTCACCCACACGTTAGCTCAGCTTCTGTTCTGGCTGACGTCGATCCCGCTGGGGTTTCTGCTTCTTCCCCACCGCGGCGTGATCATCATCGGTCTCACGATCATCGCCTCGGTCCTGGCGACGGTTGTGCTGTCACTTTTGGGACTGTCCCGCCGAGGGGTGGCAGAGCGGGCTCTCAACGCACTCGCGCGGATTCCGCTCACGCGGCGGCTCGCGGCACGGTTGGAGCCTGAGCGAGCGGTGTTCGTCCGGGTTGACTGCGAGCTCGCCGCGCTGATGGGGCCGGGCAGGCCGCACTTCGTAGCGGCGCTTGCCGCCGAGTTCGTGGGTCGAAGCGTCGCCATGCTCGAGTATTTGGTGATAGCGAGAGCAATCGGCCTACCGGTGGGCTACCTCACAGCATTCGTGATCGGGGCGTTCTCACAGTTCGTGCAGAACATCACCTTCTTCATCCCGCTGGATATGGGTACGAAAGAGGGCGGCCTGTATCTCATCTTTCAGTTGCTTCGGCTGCCGCCTCAGCTAGGCGTGTATGCGGCCATCGTGAGTCGGCTGCGCGAGCTGGCCTGGATCGCGGTAGGGCTGGGCTTCGTGTGGCTCTCCCGTGGGGGACGGCCTGATTACATTCTCAGGTACACTCGAAGCGAGTCCCCCTCCGCGGAGACATAACCCCATGGCATCGGCTTACTCGCGTTTCTCGACCGCTCTTATTGTTCGAGGCGTACTGGCGGTGGCTTTCGGGGTGCTGACGTTTGCGATGCCGCTGGCCACGGTCGCCGCTTTCGTGCTCCTATTTGGGGCGTTTGCGCTGATCGATGGCTGCATTGCGATCGCGGCAGCCACTCGCGCGCGCGGGCAGGGAATGAGCCCGTGGCCGTACGCGGTGGAAGGGATCTTCGGCATCGCGGCAGGTGTCGTCACCTTCATCACGCCGACCATGACCGCGGTCGTGCTGCTTCTTCTGATCGCCGCGTGGAGCGTGGTAGCCGGTGTTTTTCGACTGGTGGCGGCCGTACGGCTGCGACACATCCTGCGGAACGACTGGCTGTTGGCGTTGAGCGGCGCCGTAGCGATTGCCTTCGGGATCCTGGTCTTTCTGCATCCCGCCGCCGGTGCTTTGGGAATAGTCACGGTGCTGGGAGCGTACGCCATCGTTTTTGGCGCGCTTCTGATCGGGCTAGGCTTCCGCCTTCGGCGCACGACGTTGCAGCCGGCCTGACAGTCGTCAGGCCGCGTCGCTCGCCCGGCGCAGCCTGACGTGACTCGAATGACCTGAGGCGTGCCGCCGGCGGCGTAAGGACCGAAACGGCACCCTACCGCCGCGCGTCCTTTCTCGTATGGACGTAAAGGCGGCCGGCGGGCTCGCTCGGCCTCGCGCCTGGTGGCGCGACTGGGAAAGTGTCCTCGCCGCGGCAATGACCGCGTACGCGACTACCTATGTCGTCTGGCTCGCCAGCGGGCCGCCCCAGGGAGCCATCCTCCGTATCATCACCGCATCAGCGTTCATTCCGATGAACGGCCTGACGGGGCTCCTTGCCCTGCGCGCCGCCACCCGCGCTCCAGCGCACACCGGTGTTCGCCGCGCCCTGCCAATGATCGGCCTTGCGGTCCTGTGTGTGCTCGTCGCCCACCTGACAGCTCTGTATGTTTTCCGAGACAAGGGCGATCCCGGTGATACGTGGATCAACTTCCTATACCTCCTGCCATACCCCTGGCTGCTCGGCGCGCTTCTCGCGCTGCCGCGGGCGCGGCGACTCCATAAGGAGTGGCGGAAGTTCGCGTTCGACACGGCGGCGGTACTGATCGGCGGTGGACTGGCCGTGTGGCACCTCGTCGTGCAGCCCACAGCCCTCTCAGGTACTGGGACGGCGTTCAGCCGCTTCTTCGACGCCGCCTATCCGACAGGCGACATCGCGGTTGGATTTGGGCTCATCAGCGCAGTGCTGCGCCGCCCGCCCGGGGGCCATCGGCCCGCTCTCCTGCTCGGAGGGATAGCTGTCTTCCTCGCGTCGGATCTCGCGAACCAGCGCGTGATGCAGCAGGTGGGCAGCACGGGCGTGCAATGGACCGACGTCACCTTCATGGCCTCGTACTGCCTGATTGCGTGGGCCTGCGCTCGTTACGCGCGACTGCCCGAGGTCGAAGTCACGACAGACACCCCGGTGCCTCGTCCCGGCGACGACAAGCGCGGGCTGGCGCAGCCATTCTCGGTATTGCCTTACGTGTCGCTGGCATTGTGCGACGGCCTGCTCTTCATCGAGGCACTAAAGGACCCGCACGCGCCGTGGGCGATACTGGCGGGTGGCACAGCCGTGCTCATGATCGTCATCGCCCTTCGCCAAGCAACCGCTGTCCGTGAGAATGCGCGGCTCGTGAGCGAAGAGTTCGCCAGTGAGCGCCAAGCGCTCGAAGCACAGCTCATCCACCAGGCTTTTCATGATCCGCTTACCGGCCTCGCGAACCGCGCGCTGTTCGTGGACCGTGTGGCCCATGCTCTCGCGCGCTGCGCCCGCAACGGCAACACGCTCGCCGTGTTGTTCCTGGACCTCGACAACTTCAAGACCGTCAACGACAGCCTAGGCCACGCAGCCGGCGATACGCTTCTGGTCGCCGCCGCGGTGCGCCTCGTAGCCTGCGTGCGAACTTCAGACACCGTCGCGCGGCTCGGTGGCGATGAGTTCGCAATGCTGATTGAGGACGCGACAGAGGACATGTCGGCTACGGTAGCCGCCGAGCGAATCACGGCGGCCCTGCGCGAGCCGTTTGCCATCGAGGGCAAAGAAGTGTTTGTGACCGCGAGCGTAGGCATCGCAGTGTCGGGCGGCGAGGGTCCGCAGGCGACGACGGTCAACGACGCCAACGCAACGGACTTGCTGCGCAACGCCGACATGGCGATGTACACGGCCAAAGCGGCCGGCAAGGCGCGCTACGAGACGTTCGAGCGCCGAATGCATTGGGAGGCGATGGATCGTCTCGATCTCGAGGGCGACCTCCGACGCGCCGTGGAGCGGGAAGAGCTGGTGCTTCTGTATCAGCCTATCGTCGATCTCCGATCGGGCGCGGTGGCCGGCGCAGAAGCACTGCTGCGCTGGCATCATCCGAGACGCGGCGTCCTGTATCCGTCCCAGTTCATTCCGATAGCCGAGGAGACTGGGCTCATCGTGGACATTGGTGAGTGGGTGTTGGGGCGCGCGTGCCAGCATGCCGTCGCGTGGGAAGAGCGTGGCAACGATGGCATTCCGTTCGGGCTGACCGTGAACGTGTCCGGACACCAGCTGCAGCACGAGGGGCTGATCGACGTGGTGAGACGGGTGCTCGCCGAAAGCGGGATGAGCTCGTCCGCGCTCGTGCTGGAGATCACCGAGAGCGCGCTAATGCATCACACGCAAACGATACTCGAGCGGCTTACAGCGCTCAAAGCGGTAGGCGTTCGCCTGGCTATCGACGATTTCGGGATCGGCTACTCGTCGCTGAGCTACTTGCAGCGCTTCCCGATCGACATTCTCAAAATCGCAAAACCATTCGTGGACGACGTGGGCGGTGACATCGGCTTAGGAATGCCGCAGCCAGCGCTCGCTCGGGCGATCATCGCGCTGAGCCGCACGCTCGGGCTGCAAACGATCGCGGAAGGCATCGAGGTGCGGGGACAGGTGGACGCGCTGCTCGCGTTGGGCTGCGAATTTGGCCAGGGGTACTATTTCGCGAAGGCGCTCACCCCCGAGGCGCTGACTGCCGTGATCGACGGGCGCGCGCCACAGCCGTTGCCGGCGTAACCGTCCGGCGGCCCACGCCGTCGCGGCGCGCGGCTTCGCGCAAGGCGGCCGTTGGATTGCGCTGCTTCATTCCCTTGGCCCAGATGTCGCCGACCGCGGCGATACGCTCCGGCATCGTCGTGATCGTGAACGCCGCGGGACGCAGGTCGTCGGTCAGCTCATCCCATCGGAGAGGGGCGGACACCTGGGCGCCGGGCACCGGGCGCACACAGTACGCGCAGGCGACCGTCTTGCCGCGCACGTTCTGCAGGTAATCGACGTAGATCGATTTCGCTCCCCGCTGCCCCACCGCGCGTGTCACAGTGGCTTCAGCCGGATGCGCTTCGGCCACGCGGGTCGCGACAAGTTGGGCGACCAAGAGCGCGGTCTCCTCGGAGGTGCGTGCCGGGAGGGGTATGTACACGTGAATCCCGGACGCGCCGGAGGTCTTAGGGACTCCGACCAGTCCGAGGCTGTCCAGCTCCTCCTTCACCCATCGAGCCGCATCGATCACGCGGCGAAAGTCCGCCCGCGGACCCGGGTCGAGGTCAATTATCGTATAGTCGGGTGTGTGAATTCTTCCGATGCGGGCGTGCCACGGATCGACCGAGATGCTACCTAGTTGGATCGTGTAGAGGAGCGTGGCGTGCGAGCCGCCCACGAACCGGGCGCGATCCCCACCTGGTTCGTCCGCGTGCACTCGCTCAACCCGCACCCCCGGCGGCGGGTCCTCCGGGGCATTCTGCTGAAAAAAAAACTTACCGTCGATCCCGTTGGGATAGCGCTTGAGGACGAGTGGCCGGTCGGCTGTCACGGGGACAATCAAGTCGGCCACGCTCGTGTAGTAGTCGACCAGATCGCCTTTCGTGTAGCCATCGGCTGGAAAGAACACCTTATCCAGGTGGGTGAGCTCGAACTTGAGCCCGGGGATCCTTTTCTTGGGTGCGGGCGCGCCGTCGCTGCGGCTCGCCTGCCTTCCCTGGCTTCCCTGGCTTCCCTGGCTTCCCTCGCTTCCCTGTACGCTCTCGGGTTCGCGCCTCACGTCTTTGGGATCCTTGTCGTCGCGGGTGCCGACGTAGATAGGCTGCCGCAGTCGGCCGTCCCTGGTCCACTCGCTGAACTTGACCTCGACGACGACCTTGGGCTCAACCCAGTGCACCGGCTCATCGGAATGGGGAATTGTCGCGAAAGGCGATGTCGGCCGCTCGAGGGGCTTCAGGCGATCCAGCATCTCCTTCAAGCCGGCTCGCGTGAACCCGCCGCCCATGTGGCCCGCGTAGATCAGCTTGCCATCGTCATAGTAGCCCAATACCAGCGCGCCGATGTACTCCCGGGATTTGCGTGGCTCGGTGTAGCCGCCCACCACGAATTCCTGGCGATGCTCGATCTTGAGCTTGAGCCAGTCGCGAGACCGGATACCAGGGAGGTAGGGCGCGTCGGTGCGCTTGGCTATCACGCCCTCCCACCCGGCGCGGCGGGCGCGATCGAGCATCTCCTCACCGTCTCCCGGAACTGTCTCCCCAAGACGCAGCGCCGACGATGTGCGATGCCGCAGCCGCTGCTCCAGACGGGCGCGGCGTGTTGACCAGGGCTCGTTCACCAGCGATTCGTCTCCGTCGGCCAGGAGGTCGAAGGCGATCAGGGCCGCCGGAGTCGTGGATACGAGGCGGGCGATCTCGTCGGGGTCCTGCACGTGCACACGGGACTGGAGCTGTTGGAAGCGCGCCGGCGCGTCGCCGTTCAAGGCTACTATCTCGCCATCGGTGACGAGAAGCCCGCGGCGCTGGGCTGCGGCTTTGCGAAGCGCGGCCGCCACCTCGGGGAACTGCGCTGCCTTGTCCTTGCCGTTCCGCGTGACGAGCATGACATCGGACGGCGTGGCATATGCAAGCACGCGGATGCCGTCGTACTTGGGCTCGAACGTCCAGGTATCGCCCTTCGGGACGGCGGTCGTCACTGAAGCCAGCATGGGCACCAGATCGCCAAGCTCGGGGATCTTCGACGTGACGCGCGCGCGCCCCCCCGCCTCGCGCGATGAGCCAGACCGCGATGAAGCGGACCGGGATGGGGTGTGGCGTGGCGAGGCCGAGCGTGATGAAACGGTTTGCGCCGGCTGGGAGCGCGACGCCGTTTTTCGCCGCGACGGGTTGTGCGCCGCCGACTTCGTGGTTCGCAGGTGGGGTTTGACGTTGGCGGCGATCTCCTCCATCGTGCGGCCGGTGGCCACCGACGTCTGATACTCCGCCACTACGTCGGAGGCTGGCGCAGCATATCGGTCCTTGTGCTTTATGAGCAGCCACTGTGGCTTGTCCTTCGAGTAGCGCGTGCGTACAAGGGCGAACGACCCGCGCACACGCTCACCGTGGAACGTGACGGACATCTTGCCGTTCGCGTATTCGCGCCGGAGCGTAGCCTCGTCGTTCCCGGCCTCCGCCTCGTCGGCGGTGTAGGTCCCTCTGTCCCACAGCATCACGGTGCCGCCACCGTACTCACCGGCGGGGATGATGCCTTCAAATGTGTTGTATTCGACCGGGTGATCTTCGACCTGCATCGCGAGCCGCTTAACCGAGGGGTCCAAGCTCGGGCCTTTCGGCACCGCCCAGCTCTTCATCACGCCATCGAGCTCGAGCCGGAGGTCGAAGTGCAGGCTGGTGGCGGCGTGCTTCTGGATCACGAACTGAAGGGCGCCGACGCGCCGCACCCGGCCGTCGCCCGCGGGCTCGCGAGTTTTACCGAAGTCGCGCTTACGGCGGTATTCGGCCAGCGATTCGCTGGGCTTCGATGCCATGGGTCAGTCCCCCTGTCCGTCACCCGCCACGCCGACGTATTGCGGTTGGCAATAACCATACGCAAACTCACGGCCACCTGACACACAGGCGACCCGGGTGATTGCAGAGCATTTCAAGGCACACGAGGCAGTTGTGCAGGCCAGTGCGCGCGAGCTCGCTCGCGAGTCCGAAGCCGCGGGGAAGGCTCTCGTGGCGGCTCTGCGCGCGGGGCACAAGGTGCTGACATTCGGCAATGGCGGCAGCGCGACGCAGGCCAGTCATTTCGCCGGGGAGTTGATAGGCCGGTTCTTGAAGACCCGCCGCCCCCTTCCTGCTCTGGCGCTCGTGAGCGACCCCGGCTCGATAACGTGCATCGCCAACGACTTCGGCTATGAGGCGGTTTTCGAGCGACAGGTCGCGGCCCTAGCGCTGACCGGTGACGTGGCGGTCGGGCTAAGCACGAGCGGCAAGTCGACCAACGTGTGCCGAGCGCTCGCCGCCGCCCGCGCGCGCGGTGCGGTGACGGTGGCGCTCACGGGATCGGCCGGCCTAGTGGGTGCGACGGCAGATCACGTTCTTCGTGTCCCAAGCAACGTGACGGCGCACATTCAGGAAGTTCACCTCATGCTGATCCACGCGTGGTGCGTGGCGATCGATGAGGCGTTCGACTAGCCCGCCGCCGTTCTCGCGGCGATCACCCACGGAATGCAACTTCTCGGCTTATTGGTGGCTCGTGCGCTCGTGCGCGTGACGGGCATTAGGCAATCTTCCGTGCTGGAGGGTCTAGCGTGATGGATGACCGGTTGATTGGCCGGCGATCATTCGTTGTGTCGGGATTGGCCGGTGTTGCGTGCGCCGCTGCCGCGGCAGCGGTACCGCGCGCCGCCCTGGCGATTACGCGCGGTCGGCCGGGCCGGCGCATTCGCGAGTGGCAGGAAGCATTCTCCAACGACCCGCTCGCTCTGGAGGAAACAACCATCGCCGACCTGCAGGCGGCCATGGCGAGCGGACACGTCTCGGCGCACGCGCTTGTCGAGCAATATTTCGCTCGTATCGATGCCGTAGACGTACGGGGCCCGACACTGAGGTCGGTGTTGGAGCGCAATCCCGATGCGCTCTCGATTGCCGACGGGCTCGACGCGGAACGCCGGTCCGGCCGAGTGCGAGGTCCGATGCACGGGATTCCGGTTTTGCTCAAAGACAACATCGCGACCGCCGACCGGATGCAGTCGACCGCCGGCTCGCTCGCGCTCGTCGGAGCCGCGGTGCCTCGGGACGCCTTCATCGCGAAGCAGCTGCGATCAGCTGGCGCCGTGGTCCTGGGCAAAGCGAACCTGAGCGAGTGGGCCAACTTCCGCTCGACGCACGCTTCGAGTGGCTGGAGCGGACGCGGCGGGCAGACGCTCAACCCTTACGCGCTGGATCGCACGCCGTCGGGCTCGAGCTCAGGATCGGCTGTCGCCATCGCCGCGAACCTGTGCGCCATCGCTGTCGGATCCGAGACTGACGGCTCGATCGTCTCACCGTCAGCCGCGTGCTCCCTCGTTGGCCTCAAGCCGACAGTGGGGCTGCTGAGTCGCGCCGGAATCATACCAATTTCGCACAACCAGGACACGCCGGGCCCCATTGCCCGGACAGTCCGTGATGCCGCCATTCTACTCGCAGCCATGGTCGGGCCGGACGACCGTGACCCCGCGACGGCCGCCAGCCGAGGGCGGGCGCAGGCCGATTACACGATCGGGCTCGATCCCGGGGGACTGCGCGGCGCGCGCATAGGTGTAGCCCGCAAGCACTTCTTCGGATACAGCGATGTGACCGATCGCCTGATCGCCGATGCGCTCGAAGTCATGGGGCGCCAAGGTGCCGTGCTCGTCGATCCGGCGGACATCGATACCGCCGGCCAGTTCGACGAGGCCGAACTAACGGTGCTGTTGTACGACTTCAAGGAAGACCTGAATCGCTACCTCGCCGACCTTGGGGCTGGCTCGCCGATACACACCATGGCCGACGCGATCGCGTTCAACTCGGCGCATCGCGATACGGAGATGCCCTACTTCGGCCAAGAGCTGATGCTACAGGCCGAAACGAAAGGGCCGCTCACGGACAAAGCGTATCGAAAGGCATTGGACAGATGTCGTAAGCTGTCGCGCAGCGAGGGGATCGACCGCACGATGGATCGGTACCGACTCGACGCGATCGTCGCGCCCACGCAAGGTCCGCCGTGGCTGACGGATCTCGTGAACGGGGATCCCAGTAATCAGCCTGGCAGCACCACGCCGGCCGCGGTTGCGGGCTACCCGAGCATCACCGTACCGGCGGGCTTCGCTTTCGGACTGCCGATCGGTGTGTCATTCATGGGCCGGCCGTTCGCGGAGGCCACGCTGATTCGACTGGCTTACGCGTTCGAGCAAGCCACACACGTCCGCCGGCCCCCAACCTTCGCAGCCACCGCAGACGTCAATACCTCGTCGCACTGATGCATCGTGGTTGCTGCAACGCGCTCCGACCATCTTGTTGATCTCGGGCACGTCGTCGGGCGTGACCGGCTGTTCACCTCCGAGCTAGAGGTGAACTTTTAGGCCGACCCCGTCGAGAACAGCTTCGAGGGCTTGCATCGGCATATGATGCCGATATAGTATATCACGCATGCGGACAATCGTTCAGTTGTCGCCGGAGCAGGTTGCTGCCCTTGCGGAGGTTTGCAATCGGGCGGGCATCTCGCGCGCGGAAGCGATTCGTAGGGCGGTGGATCGCTTTCTCCGCCACCTAGGCGCGGGTCAGTCAGACCAGCAACAAGATGTCTTTGGGAGCTGGCGCGGACGGGTCGGCGACGCGCTGGCTTATGAGGATGAGCTCCGCGGGCCGCGCGAACAGGGCGCCCCTCTCGATCGAGTGCGTCGTCGGAAGCTCCCGAGGCGCGCTTGAACGCTGTCGTCGACACGAACATTCTGATTGACTATCTGATCGGGGTGTCGGCCGCCAAAGCGGAACTGGGCCGCTACGATGTTGTCAGCATCAGTCACATGACGTGGATGGAAGTGATGGCCGGGACCGATCCTGGCGACGATGAGCGACGCGTTCGCGGCTTTCTTCGGCGATACACGCTGTGTCCCATTGACGCCGACATCGGCGAAAGCGCGGTCCAGCTCCGACGGGCGCACCGAATCCGCTTGCCGGACGCCATCATCTGGGCGACCGCCAAGCAGCTCGGCCAGCTATTCGTGACTCGCAACTCCAAAGATTTCCCGGCTTCCGACCCCGGCATTCGGATCCCATATACGCTTTGATCGCCGCAGCAGGCGCGCGCGGCGATCAGATGATCACCTGCGACCCCAGCTCCACGACCTGATTGGGTGGAATGTCGAAGAAATCGGGAGCCGATCGCGAGTTCCGCGCGAGAAATCGAAAGAGCTCTTTGCGCCAGCGACGCAGCGGGTTTCGGTCCGGAGCTAGCACGAGACGCTCGCCGTTGAGATAGTAAGTCGTCTCGCGCAGGTCCACCGGGATGCCGATCTGACGGCATTGATTGAGCAACTGGGGAAGATGCGGTTCCTCGAGAAATCCGTAGTGAGCCGTGACCCGGAACAGCCCGTGCCCTAGCGACTGAATCTCGAGCCGCTCGGTCTCGTCGACCGTTGGAACCTCCTCAAACGCGATCGTCACGATAACGACGTGCTTGGGTAGCGCGTGCGTGAGCTCGACCTGTCGCGTGAGCACGCGGGGCGCTCCTTCGACGTGCGATGTGAGAAATACGGCCGTGCCCGGAGTACGCGTGACGCGGGACGACTTGAGGCGGGCAAAGAATTCGTCGAGCGGCGTTCCTTCACGTCGCCGTATTGCCAGAAGAGCCTCGCGCCCACTCGCCCAAGTCGTCATTAGAGTCCAGAGCACGACCGCGATAGCCAGGGGTACCCAGCCGCCGTGCGCAACCTTGAGAGTGTTGGCGCCCGCGAATGCGCAGTCAACAACCAGAAAGAACCCCGCGACGGTGCCCGCCCGAAGACGCGACCACTTCCACCGCGTTCGCGCGATTGCGTAGAACAGCACCGTCGTCATAGCCATCGTTCCGGACACGGCGATGCCATACGCGGCGCCAAGCGCGGTGGATGATCGGAACGTCACTACGAGCAGGAGGCACGCGATCATCAGCACCCAATTGGCGCCCGGCATGTACACCTGCTGCGCTTGGGCATCCGTGTGACGGACCTCGATCCTCGGCATGTAGCCCAGCAGGATCGACTGATTAGTGAGCGCAAAGACTCCGGAGATGAGTGCTTGCGACGCGACTATCGTCGCGACCGTGGCGAGTGCGACATAGGGATACAGCAGGCCGCGTGGCGCCAGCAGAAAGAACGGGTTCGCCAGCGCGTTCTTGTCACGCAGCATGAGCGCGCCCTGACCGGCGTAGTTGAGCAGCAGCGCCGGGAACACGACGCCGAACCACGCCATGCGAATCGGACGCTTCCCGAAGAACCCCATGTCCGCGTACAGCGCTTCTGCGCCGGTCACGGCGAGAACCACGGCTCCCAGCACGGCAATTCCAGACAGGCCGTGGCGCAGAAAGAATTGGATTCCGTACCATGGACTTAGCGCGGCGAAGATCTCGGGCGATGCCACGATCGACCGCGCACCGGCCACTGCTATCGCGACAAACCAGATGAGCATTACCGGTCCGAACACGCCGCCCACGCGAGCGGTGCCGAAGCGTTGGACGGCGAACAACGCGAAAAGAATCCCGACGCTGAGCGGAACCGCGAGATGCGCCAGCTCCGGTGTGGCAACACCCAGACCTTCCACCGCGCTCAACACCGAGATCGCGGGAGTGATCACACCGTCACCGTACAAGAGCGCGGCGCCGAACAGCCCGAGGCCGATCACCAACTTGAGCCCTGGCGGCATCGTGGACGGTGAACGGCCGCCACGCAGCAGAGCCAATAGCGCCAGGATGCCGCCTTCGCCGTGATTGTCGGCGCGCATGATGACGGACACGTACTTGATGCTGACCGTGATCGTGAGCGCCCACACGATGAGCGACACCACTCCGTATATGTCGGCCGCGCTCGGCGATGTGCTGTACGGGCCGGCGAAGCAGGCCTTGAAGCCGTATATAGGACTTGTCCCGATGTCTCCGAAGACGACACCGAGCGCAGCGAGCGATACAGGCAGCGCCGCTTCCTGAACCTGCCCGCGCTCGGCGAGCGTCCTCAAAAGGGGGCGGTGGCGAGAGTCATTGGACGGCTTGAAACTTGGTCGCGCCCGCTTGGCTGGCGCGAATCAGGCTGGCTAACCGCTTAATGACGCGTAACTTAGCCGTCACCCTAATCGTCGGCAGCGCGGACTCGTCAGTCGGACTGGCTTTTGCTTTGGAGGGAGGCATGGCGGAGGAGGCGAATATGACTCGGCGATGGGCGCTTCATGCATGCACACTGCTGGCCGCGGCGATTGGTCTAGCAGGGGCTCCGCGACTAGTGGCTGATCCGCCCGCTCGGGCGGGACGGCTCAATTACATACAAGGCAGCGTATCGTTTCGTCCCGGCAGCGTGGATCAGTGGGCGCCCGCCGAGCCGAACCGCACGCTGACGACAGGCGATCGTTTATGGTCTGACGCTGACTCTCGGGCAGAGCTGCACGTGGGATCGACCGCGGTGCGCATGGGCGCACAGACCGAAGTCGACATCGTCAACCTCGACGATCAGACGTTTCAAGCACGCCTTGCCCAAGGCTCCGTGGGGCTTCGAATCCGGTCGGTGGAAGGCGGGATGATTTACGAGATCGACACTCCCAACGGCGCCGTGACGTTTGGCCAACCCGGCGAATATCGGGTCGACGTTAACTCGGACGGCGACAAGTCCGCGGTCACAGTATGGTCGGGCGGCGCCGAGGTCACGGCCGCGGGGTCATCGTTCCAAGTGAACGCGCGTCAACAGGCGGCGATCAACGGCGTAGACTCGCCGACTTACGATTTGGTCGACGCGCCCGCAGCCGACGACTGGGACCGCTGGTGCTCGGACCGCGACCGCCGCGAGGACAACTCTGCATCGGTGCGCTACGTGTCGCGAGAGATGCCGGGGTACGAAGACCTCGACGAGTATGGTCACTGGCGATACATAGACGGCTACGGCAACGTCTGGATCCCGAACGACGTGGCACCTGGGTGGGCTCCTTACCACACCGGTCGCTGGGTATGGGTTGATCCCTGGGGATGGACTTGGGTAGATGAAGCGCCTTGGGGCTACGCGCCATATCACTACGGCCGGTGGGCGTACGTCGAGGGCGCGTGGGTATGGGCGCCCGCGCCCCCGCCTCCTCCGGGTGGGCCTCCGGTGGTCATCGTGGAGCGACCAGTTTACGCGCCCGCATTGGTCGGGTTCGTGGGCGGCAATGGCTGGGCGGTTGGCGTCGCGGGCGGTGGCGGCGGTTCGGTGGGTTGGGTCGCGCTCAGTTGGGGCGAGCCGTACAGGCCTGCGTACGCGGTCAGCCCCGCCTATGTGAACCGCGTGAACGTCACGAATGTTACGAACGTGACCAACGTGACGAATGTTACCAACGTCACCAACGTCACCAACGTCCAGTATCGCAACGCTACAGCGCCGGGCGCGATCACTGCCATACCGCAATCGGCAATGGTCAGTGGTCAGCCCGTGGCCAAGACTGCGGTGCCGGTGACGCCTGCACAGTTCAACGCAGCGCCTAAGACGGGAACTGCGCCGCCGGTAGCGCCCACGCAAGCGAGCGTGTTGGGCGGCCCGGCATCAAAGCCCAACGGGCCGGTCGCGGCTCCCCCAGCATCGGTGGCGAATCGGGCAGTTGTTGCGAAGACTGCGCCGCCGCCCGCACCGATTCCGTTTGCGCAGCAGCAAGTATTGCTGGCGAAAAATGGCGGCAAGCCACTAGGTGCCGCACAGCTGTCGCAGGTCCGGCAGACGATGCCCACGACAAACACGTCAATGGCCATCAAGCCAGCCACGCTCGCGACCAACGGTGCAGCACTGACGCCAGCCCGCGGCGGTCTGCCGCCAGCCACCCCGATCAAAGGGTCGGCGAACGGGTTTGTCGCGAAAGGTCCCGCTGGCGCCGGTAGTCCGGCTAACACGAATGGAGCAGTTGGCGCGGGCAAGCCTGCAGGCGCGAACGCTCCGACCGGTCTTGCAACCGGAACCCGCGTCCCTACGGTCGGTGGTAACGGCGCTGGCAATCCTGGTAGCACCGGCGGCGGGAACTCACCGGGCAATGCCGCCACTACTAAAGGAACGGTCGCCCAGCCTCCTACTAAAGGAACAGTCGCCCAGCCTCCGACCCGACACGTGAATGTGGGCACCGCAAATGGGAACGCAGGCGGCGCAGGCGGCGCGG
>Ga0102924_1000908_pt1 | contig 35456 bp, 33 predicted proteins | sample PaiPotPPM11metaG_FD_80116 | JGI IMG/M metagenome (GOLD analysis project Ga0102924, IMG submission 80116) | Iron sulfur acid spring bacterial and archeal communities from Banff, Canada, to study Microbial Dark Matter (Phase II) - Paint Pots PPM... ...
CCGAAAAACATCTGCTGCGTCGGCGACGACGATCAGTCGATCTACGGCTGGCGCGGCGCCGAGGTCGACAACATCCTGCGCTTCGACCACGATTTTCCCGGCGCCACGGTGATCCGGCTGGAACGCAATTACCGCTCGACCGGCCACATCCTCGCCGCCGCCTCCCATATCATCGCCCACAACGAGGGCCGGCTCGGCAAGACGCTGCGCACCGACGACGAGCTCGGCGAGAAAGTCGGCGTCACCGGCTCGTGGGATTCCGAGGAAGAAGCCCGCACCATCGGCGAGGAGATCGAGCAGTTGCAGCGCGGCGGCCACACGCTCAACGAAATGGCGATCCTGGTGCGCGCCTCGTTCCAGATGCGCGAATTCGAGGATCGCTTTGTCACGCTCGGCCTGCCCTATCGCGTCATCGGCGGCCCGCGCTTCTACGAACGCGCCGAAATCCGCGACGCGCTGGCTTATCTGCGGGTCGTAAACTCTCCGGCCGACGATCTCGCCTTCGAGCGCATCGTCAATGTGCCCAAGCGCGGACTCGGCGACGCCACGGTGCAGCTCTTGCACGATCACGCCCGCAAGCGCCGCGTGCCGCTGACCGAAGCCGCGCGCGCCATGGTCGAGACCGACGAGCTGAAGCCGAAGCCGCGCGGCGCGCTGCGCGGCGTCCTCGAAGCATTCGAGCGCTGGCGCAAGCAGCGCGATGCGCTGCCGCACACCGAGCTCGCCGAGATCGTGCTCGACGAGTCCGGCTACACCGAGATGTGGCAGAAAGACCGCTCCGCCGACGCCGCCGGACGCCTGGAAAACCTGAAAGAACTTGTCCGCTCGATGGAGGAATTTGAGAACCTGCAAGGTTTTCTCGAGCACATCTCGCTGGTGATGGATAACGAGAAGGGCGCCGAGCTGGACGCGGTCAATATCATGACGCTGCATTCGGCCAAGGGCCTCGAGTTCAACACCGTGTTCCTGCCCGGCTGGGAGGAAGGCCTGTTCCCGCACCAGCGCACGCTCGACGATCAAGGCCGCGCCGGGCTCGAAGAGGAGCGCCGCCTCGCCCATGTCGGACTGACGCGGGCGCGCAAGCGGGCAAAAATCTATTTCGCCACCAACCGGCGCATGCACGGCCTGTGGCAGACCAATATCCCGTCGCGCTTCCTCGACGAATTGCCGGAAGCCCATGTCGAGGTGACCGAGGCGCAGGGCAGCTTCGGCGGCTATGGCGGCTATGGCGCCTCACGCTTCGACGCCACGACCGCATTCGGCTCCAACTACACCACGCCCGGCTGGCAGCGCGCGCAGGCAAAAAAGGGCGGCGGTTTTTCCGAGACCAGATCGCGCTACGCCGCAGACGACGACCACGCCGGCGACGACGCCTCATCGCCTTCGCCCTGGCGGGCCAGGGAAGAAAGCGGCGCCACCCGCCGCCTGCCGCTCACCATCGAAGGCGAGCTGGTGGCAAAATCGACCGGCACCGTCTCCGCCTTCACCCTCGGCGACCGCGTCTTTCACCAAAAATTCGGCAACGGCAACGTCACCGCGATCGACGGCAACAAGCTCACCATCCAGTTCGACAAGTCGGGCGAGAAGCGGGTGGTGGATAGTTTTGTGGAGAGGGTGTGAGGCGTCTACACGAAATTGCACGCGCCAAAATTAGACTGTAACCTCCGGTTGCGATGCGATCGGGGGCAGCGATGATCTGGCTAACTCCAACAAATCTAATATGGCTCTTTGGACACTTGGTCCTATTTCTAGTTGGCATTTTCTTTTTGAATGCAGATCATCTTTTGGGCATCAGCAAGGAAATTGCTGAAGGAGTTGGAAGCGCGCTCATCGCAACTGGCGTCGCCGGGGAGGTTCTTTTTCTGTATGTTGCGCTTTCTGATACGACGCGTTCCCGACTTGAACTATTTACGCAAGCTGGGCTTCTAAAGATTTTTCCCCATCGCTCCGTTCGAATGCGAGACGAATACGATGCGCGGTTAAAGGAAGCCCATGAAGTGGATGTACTTGGGTTTGGTCAATCAAGCTTTCGGCAAGACTACTCCTCTCAGTTCCAGCAACTTTCCGTCCGCGCCACTGTGCGGATAATTTTGATTGATCCCGATTTTCCATCGCTGCAATGCAGTTTAGCAAATCTCAGAGACGCAGAAGAGGGCAATCATCAGGGGTCAAATTCGCAGCGATGTCGAAGAATTTATTAGGATAACGAAGCAAATTTCCGAACTGAACCGATCGCGATTTAAAGTAAGAGTATTTCGCGCGATCCCTTCGATTAGCTTTTTTAGAATCGACGACGCAATATTTTGGGGGCCTTATTTTATCGGGCAGCAAAGTAGAAACACCCCCACCCTTCTTGTGCAACGAGGGGGGTTTTTATTTGATCGACTAAAAGAGCACTTCGATCAAATTTGGACCAACGATCGGTATTCTTCATCAGTCGATTTTTAGGGCTTAGATCTTAGATGAACACTGTGCGAGTAATTGCTCGGCCGCGAATTCACACAGGCCTTGTCGACCTTAGTGGCACGTCATTGCGGTCTTACGGCGGCGTTGGCTTCGCCGTAAACGGAATGCCGACGATCTGGCGGGTGCAACACAATCCAACAACAAAATTGGAAGGGATCGAGCACCTCGACGCTAATGCCAAACGGGATTTAACGGATCTCAAGGCGCGGTTAGAGCCCCTATGTAGAGATGGCGGCTATAGTGCAACGCTGGAGGAAATTGCCACTCAGCACATCGGCCTCGGCACCAAGACAACGCTGTGTATATCACTAGTCTCCGCCGTCAACGCCCTGAAGGGCTTGAACCTAAGCCCATCGGAGATGACTGCTCTTTCAGGCCGAGGCGGCGCGTCGGGAATCGGAGTCAATTTGTTCTTTAGTGGCGGCGTTGTATGGGACGGCGGCCACCCACGTCGCGCAGATCGGCAGTTTTTGCCATCTGGCGCTCAGAGTCCAATTAGTCGGTCTCCCCTATTGGCTCGGTGGACGTTTCCAGCCACCTGGCGAATGGCCCTAATGTTGCCAAGAGGGCGAATTGCCAATGGAGAGTATGAGCGAGTGTTTTTTGAGCAAAACACACCGTTACCCAAGTTGGAAGTCTTAGAGACCATGGCGGTCATGTATCATGGCGTCATTCCCGGAATTGTTACACACGATACGGGATTACTTCGCGAAGCACTTCTCGAACTGCACAAAGTCGGATTTAAGAAACGAGAGCTAATAGGGCAATCCGAAGAGACAAAAGCTGCATTAAGTTATCTGCAGACTAACACGAGTTTTCCGATTGGAATGAGCAGCATGGGTCCGCTTATATACGCCATTGTGATGGAGGGTGATCTTGCTGCAAATCAATTCTTGAGAAATGCATGCACCATGCACGGCCTGACCTTCTTTGACACGTTTGAGGCATGGAATTCGGCCCACGAGATTCTTGAGTTATGAAAAGTCCTCGACCGCACTACGGAAATGCATTCGATTTTGATCGAGTCTTGAACGTTTTCTTCTATACGTCGAACACGACAAAGCTGCTGCAGGCGCGATTGCTCTTTATGCGCTCCGGCTACGAGCTTCGCCATTTCAAAGGTAATCGCGAACCATACGAAGAGAATTATGCATTAGGAACGGAGGAGCTTCTAAGTAGAGCAATCAAACAGGTAAACGAAGAGTTTGGTGTACGTTCGGTTTTTTTCGTGGAGGACACATCTCTAAGAATTGAAGCTTTGAGCGCAGAAGGAGATTTTCCGGGGTTGGCAGTGAAGGAGTGGTTTCCAAACACCACGTTTGATGAATTGGATGAGATACTTCGTCGGCGGCGCAACGATCGACGGGCGGTTATTTTCTCAGATATCGGGCTCTACGTGCCGACGCTTTCCCGACCTCTATTTTTCCATGGCGAGACCGCGGGAGAAATCGCAGCGTCGAAGCCAAACTTCGAAGAGTCGGCACAATATCCATGGCTGACTCCAAATACCTTTAATGGATGGTTTGTCCCCGATGGCGCGTCAAAACGGCTAGGCGAGATGGAGTTTGAGGAGTCCCTTGACCACGACTTTCGTGCAAAATCGCTTAGGGACCTTCTCGGTCGGTTACAGGAGTTGAATGCAGCTCTAAGCCTTAGACCTAATTTTTATACGGTTCGCCGGCCAACCTTTGCGAGGGGTCAGCTTTCTCTCATTCCAGAGCAATCTAGAATTGTTCTTCTCGTCGTTGGTCCAAAGTGCGCCGGCAAGACGACGCTCAGCGATCATATGGCCAAGTATGACAGCGTTAGCGTCTACGAGGCAAGCAACGTCCTGAGAGGAGTTGCCGAAGAAGAGGGAGTGATACCAAGTAATTCAGACGAGGCATTTGTTTTTTTGGAGGCAAAAGGCTGGGATGTCGTAGCGCAGAGAATTTCAACCTACATCGAAATGAACGACACCCGCTGGAACATCGTAACTGGATTACGAACGCCCGAGGAGCTGTTGCTAATAAAGGAACGATTTCCGGATACGCATATTGTCCTCGTCGACGCAGACGCAAAAATTAGATTTGAAAGACATAATAGGCGAGCACGCGATGAAGACCTAAAGACATTTGACGCGTTTCAAGAAGAAGATGAGAAGCAGCGAAAATTTGGTACACTTAGAGTCGCCACAGAAATAGCTGAAACTACGATCAGCAATGAAGGCTCGATAGAGCAGTACAGCAGAAAAATAGATGAATTCCTAAATGATCTTACTAGAGCAACATCCGCAGTAGTCCCCTCAAATAAGGAGAAGCATTTTAGTGAACTTCATCGCTGTCTATCCGCCCTTCGCAAGATTGGAGCAGCGGATTCATGTGAGGAGATTCATGAAGAAACCGCACGCTTTGGTGTACCTGTTAGAATCTACAACACAAATAGAGCGCTAAAGGACGTGCCGGAATTTGCTGCACGAATTGAACAATCTGACGTGCTGCTGCAGTACGCAATTACTGGGAGGGGCAAACACCTCTTAACCCTTCTTGACTTGACCAAAGGATTTCCAGAGGTAAAGCCTGTGCCATTACAACTACCGTTCGGCGAATGAGCTGTCCTTACCACTGCGTCTACGTTGCCATCGCCGCCACAACAATTACTGCGCCACAACCGTCACCTTTCTATCTAGTCTCTCTCTATGTCCAAACTCATGACAATCTACATCGATGCCGACGCCTGCCCGGTGAAGCAGGAGATTTATCGCATCGCCGAACGCCATGCGCTCAAAGGCGTCGCGCTGAAGGTCTTTGTCGTCACCAACAGCCCCATCGCGGTGCCGCGCGATGAGATGATCGAACGCGTCGTCGTCGGTTCCGGCATGGATGAGGCGGACAACTGGATCGCGGAGCGCGCACGCGCCGGCGACATCGTGATTACCGCGGACGTGCCGCTGGCGAGCCGCTGCGTGAAATCAGGCGCACATGTCATCGCGCCGAATGGCCGCGTCTTTAGCGAAGACTCCATCGGCATGACGCTGGCGACGCGCAATCTGATGGACAGCTTGCGCAGCTCAGGCGAGATCACCGGCGGGCCGAAACCGTTCGCGCCGCGCGACCGCTCCAGCTTTCTCGCAGCGCTGGATCAGGCCATCGTCTGGCTCAAGCGCGCGGGGTTCGGCCAGACAATGGGAACCAGTCCTTGACGTGGTCATTGATCAAGCAAAGCCGCCGCCGCGAGAGACCCCGCCATGATTCGCAAGCTGCCGTCCGGCAAATACCGGCTCTATTCGCGCAAGAAGAACCCAAGGACCGGCCGGCGCCGCAATCTCGGTACCTTCGGCAGCCGCGCCGCCGCCGAGCGCCACGAGCGCGCCGTGCAATATTTCAAGCGGCATTAGGGAGCTTTGTTTCCCGGATGCGATGCAGCGTGAAACGGTGCATCGCTGATCCGGGACCGTTCCGGGCTCGGAGTCCGTAACGAACCCGGTGGCTCACAATGACAAGGCCTGTCACATTTTTATTGACAATTATCGCCAGTCATGCAACAATGATTCGGTCTCGCCCATCGAAGGGTCGTCGACCGGTGACAGCCGATTGATGGGGCGAGTGCGGTTCCCGCGGGCGGATTTGTAACCCGCTCCCGGGCGGCTCGGGCATCGGATCGGCCGGCACTATGACCGGTCTGCGAGGTGCTTCGCTGGACTGGGACAGCGCGCGGCGGTTAACGCCCGCTGTTGCGCACGTCCCAGGAAACACGGCCTGGGCTGAGCCATGGCATTGATTTGCGTGGCAAGCGCCGCGGTGGAGCGCCGAGAGGCGAGCGGCTCCCGCTGGAGCCGCGCCCGCGCCCGAAGCACTGACAGATGGCAACGTCTGAAAGTGTGGCGCGGACAGTGGATGGTGCGCCTGCCGGCGCTCCGCCTCCCCTCTTCGTTGTAGGGGCGGGTTTCAAACCCGCCCCTATGCGGAGGGAAAACAAAGCTCGGGCGCATGCGCATCGCGAGAAGGATTTCTCTTTTTCTTCTCCCCTGGAGACGAGGGGAAAAGATTCGCCGCCGAGAGGAATTCTTGGTGTGGAGGCTGATCGTAGCCGCCTTATTCCGTTCATCATTCCGCCGGATGGTACGCTCGCGCCCTTGATTTGAACCAATAACCGGCGAAAGACTTCTAACAATCGGGCGACCGTCCATTCAGGTAGTCACATGCATTCCGCTAACGTTTTCGCCTCCAGCCTGTCCGCCTCGCTTCTGGCCACCGCTTTGGCCGTGCCGCTGGCCACCGCCGCGCGCGCCGATATCGTCATCAATATCGACAAGACGACGCAGCAGATGTCGGTCGCGGTCGACGGCGCGCAACGCTACGTCTGGCCGGTGTCGACCGGCCGACCCGGTTACGACACGCCGAACGGCGCCTTCAAAGTAAACCGGATGGATGCCGACCACTTCTCCCAGGAGTGGGACAATGCGCCGATGCCGCACACGATGTTCTTCGACATGCACGGCCACGCCATCCACGGCTTTTTCGACGTCAAGCACCTTGGCCTCGCGGTCTCGCACGGCTGCGTTCGGCTGGCGCCGGCGAATGCCACCATCCTGTTCGACCTGGTGAAGACGCAGGGCATGGCCAATACCAGCGTCATCGTCGCCGGCCGCACCCCCGGCGGAGATAACGGCCCTGTGGCGCGGCAACGGCTGCCGCAGTACGAAACCGTCTATTCGCCCCAGCCGGAGCCGGTCGCCCCCGGTTACGACCAGCAACCCCCGCCCGGCTACGGCCAGCAGCCTCCGCCAGGGTATGGCCAGCCGGCTTACGGCCAGCCCTATTACGGTCAACAGCAGTACTACGGCCAGCCGCAGTACTATGGGCAGCAGCAATATTACGGGCCGCCGGTTTATCGGCGGTGGTAGCAAACTTGCGAGCGCCTTTACTTCCGTCACCCTGAGGCGCGAGCGAAGCGAGCCTCGAAGGGCGACGGCCGCGGCGCCCGGGCCGTATCCTTCGAGGGCCGCTACGCGGCCACCTCAGGATGACGGACCGATCGCATCACTTTGGCTTCTGAAACTTCAGCACGAAGGCATCGACCGGCGACGGCGGTCTGTTGCTGGAGAAGTCGCGGGTGTCGCCGGGGACGCGCCAGAAGTCGCCTGCGGCGGCGAGCTTGAAACCGGCCGCCCCGAGTTCCTGGCGCACGACGGCCTCGTCGATGCGATGCAGCGACTTGCCGACGGAGATGTCGGCGCCCGTCTTGGCGGAATGATCGGCGAGCACCAGGAAGCCGCCGGGCTTGAGCGCGGCGAACATCTTGCGGTCCATCGCGGCGCGATCGACTTTCATGTACGTGGTGTCGTGGTAGTAGAACAGGAAGGTGATCAGATCGAGATCGTGCACGTCCGGCGGAATCGGATCGTCGAATGGCCGGAAGTCGGCGGCGGCGTCGCTCATTGCCGGCGTTTTCAGCCGCGCCTGGAACGCCTCGATCGCTTTGGCGAACCCGTCCGCCGGAAATTGGCCGTAGACCATGCCGTTCGGCGCCACCGCGCGCGCAATCAGCTCGGTGCTGTAGCCGCCGCCGGCGCCCATATCGAGCACCTTCATGCCGGGGCGCACGCCGGCAAAGGTGAGAAGCGGCACCGGATTGCGGCGCTGGTCAGCTTGCCGGTCGGCGTCGCTGCGGTCCGGCGCCGCGATCAGCGCGGCGTAGTCGGGCGCGGCCTGCGCCCGCGCTGCGCTCGCTCCGAAGCCGCCACACACAACAAGGCCGAGCGCCACGGCGGCGAATTTCTGGACTGGGCTGGTTTCGAACATTTTAGCCTCCCGGCATTGTTGGGGCGAATAGCGAATAGCGAGTAGGGAGTAGGGAGTAGGGAGTAGGGAGTAGGGAGTAGAGTTCTAACCGATTTTATTCGCCATTCGCCACTCGCCATTCGCCACTCGCCACTTCAGCGTCTCGGCATCACTTGCCGTCCATCATCCGCGCATCGGCGCAAAACTGGCCGAGCGTATCCGCCGCGCCGATCCACTCTCCGATTCATCACGGGCTCAATGTGTGTTTGCTGTGCAGATGTCTGGGGGAATAGTCCTGAATAACCATGCTAATAACATGGGGACCGCGGAGTGGATAACTGGTAGTGTCTCAGTTTGAATTTTGGCCCCCTTGACGGGCGCTCTACGATACTCATTGCCGTGATATCCTTAGCGGAAAATAGGAGGTCCCTATGAGCGTCGGGGACGGGTATGTGCTTCAATTCTACCGACAAGAGCCCGGAGACGTCGGGATTCCTGACATTTCATTGCCCGGCGACCAGGACTTTGAATCCGTCACCCGGAAGGCGCTCTTGGGGTATTTCAACAACCCGAACATCGCGCCCGCGCAGCGACCGCATCATGCCCGGGTAATTACGCACGATGAGTTCAAAACGGTCCTGACCCTGATGGTAATTGACAACAGCACTGTCGAAAAAATTTGAGATGCCCCGTCTCTACATCATTTGTTGAAAGACAAAATCTCACTATGCGGATGCAGATGCGCCGCTTCACCCGACTTACCAATGCATTCTCAAAAAAATTCGAGAACCATTGTCACGCGCTGGCACTATATTTCTTTTGGTATAATTGGACGCGCCAACATAAGACGCACAGGTTGTCGCCTGCGATGGCGGCTGGCCTCACTGATAAGCTTTGGTCGATGAGTGATCTAGTGGTCATGGTTGACGACGCGCTGCCCAAGCCGGGGAAGCGCGGGCCTTATAAAAAGAAGGCAGTCTAGATGTATCGCGGCCGGGACTTCTCTTGGGCGGAAAAATCCTGCATGGCGCTCGCTTTCCTCTCTGGGATTTGCGCAGGATATGGCGCACTTGTCTTAACGGCTAAGCTGCCAAGTGACCTATCTCGATTGGCCGCCGTGATTATGGGTTTTGCAACTTTCTTCCTCGGTGTCAGGGCTGTTGATGGCATCCGAGATGATAGGTTTCAGCGCATACGCGATTCATGGACAAAAGCGCGCGACCGAGACGAAATTTCAAACTGACGCACTACCGAATCGCGAAGTGGATAACTTGGCTCAAGCGCACAGCTCTATCGATCACGCCTCGTCATGTGAATTGCGTGCAGAACTTTGGCAGCGATCAAGAAATCAATGGTTTCCGATACGGCTTCGAACGCGACCGCTACCTCCGTTACCATCCTTGAAACGGATGAAGAATCAGCACGCCGTGTCACCGATCTCGCTGCGGAGAGCTTGGCCGGCGACGATGTCGCGGTCAGCCTTGTGGATGCCGGCGCCGGCCGCTGGCGTGTGACGATCTATTTTCACGCCGCGCCCGACAAGACGGCGGTACGCGCGCTGGTCGCGGCAACCGCCGGGACCGCGGCCGCCGCGGCGCTGCGCTTCGAACGCGTCGTGGCGAAGGATTGGGTGGCCGAAAGTCTCGCCGGATTGAAGCCGGTCGCCGCCGGACGATTCATCGTGCATGGCGCGCACGACCGCGCCGCCATTCCGTGCAACCGCGTCGGTATCGAGATCGAGGCGGCGCTGGCGTTCGGCACCGGACACCACGGCACGACCCGCGGCTGCCTTGTCGCGCTCGATCGCATCTGCAAATCGCGGAGCAACGCTCCTCTGCGGATTCTTGACCTCGGCACCGGCTCGGGCGTGCTGGCCATCGCCTCCGCCCGCGCCTTGCACCAGCACGTGATTGCCACGGATATCGATGACGTGGCCATGCGCGCAGCGCGCGCCAATGCCCGGCTCAACCGGGTTGGCCCATTGGTCGATGTGACAAAGGCGGACGGCGTCACGGCACGCACGCTGCGCCAGCGCGCGCCGTTCGATCTGATCTTTGCCAATATCCTGCTAGGGCCGCTGCAACGGCTCGCCACGCCGCTCACCCGGCTCGCCGCTCCCGGTGGCCGCGTCGTGCTGTCGGGCCTGCTGCCGTCCCAGGCCAATGCAGCCATCGCGGCCTACCACCGGCTTGTCCTCGAACGGCGCATCGACATCGACGGCTGGACCACCCTGGTTTTGCGACGCCGCAAGCGGCGCCGCGGCCGCGTTGCCCGGCGCCGCTCAGCCTCCTAGATTGCCTGCATGGTCGAGGCGCAGTTCCAGTCGTTCGAGGATCGCGGCGAACGCGCCGAAAGCGCGCCGCGCGTCGCGGCGCTGCGGGCGGAGCTCGCCAAGCGCGGCCTCGATGGTTTCATCGTGCCGCGCGCCGACCGCTTCCAGAACGAATACGTGCCGCCGAGCGACGAGCGCCTCGCCTGGCTCACCGGCTTCACCGGCTCGGCCGGCGCCGCGATCGTGCTCGCCGACCGCGCCGTGATTTTCGTCGACGGCCGCTATCGGGTGCAGGTCGGCGAGGAAATCGACAGCGCGATCTTCACCGTCGAGCATCTGGTCGAGCGCCCGCCGACGCTATGGATCGAGACCAATCTGCCGGCCGACGCCAAGCTCGGCTATTCGCCGTGGCTGCACACGGTCGAAGGCGCCGAACGGCTCGCCAAGGCCTGCGCCGCGGCGCGCGCTGCGCTGGTGCCGGTCGAAGACAATCCGGTCGACGCCATCTGGACCGATCGGCCGCCGCCGCCGCTCGGCGCGGTGGTGCCGCACGATCTGCGCTTCGCCGGCGAGGACAGCAAGGACAAGCTCGCGCGCGTCCGCGCCGATATCGAGAAACTCGCGGCCGATGCGCTGGTGGTGTCGGACCCGCAGGCGGTGTCGTGGCTGTTCAACATTCGCGGCAGCGATGTGCCGCACACCCCGGTGGTGCTCGCCTTCGCCACGGTGCCGAAGCAGGGCCGGCCCGCGCTCTATGTCGATCTGCGCAAGCTCGGCAACGAGGTGCGCACCAGCCTCGAAGAGCTTGCCGAAGTCCGCCCCAACGCCACCTTCGAACGCGATCTCGCCGCGCTCGGCAAGGAGCGCCGCGCGGTGCGGCTCGATCCGTCGGCCTGCGCTGAGGCGATCGCGCGCCTCGTGGTCGAGAACGGCGGCGCGATCGTGCGCGGCGGCGATCCGATCGCGCCGCTGAAGGCGGTAAAGAACCCGACCGAGATCGCCGGCGCGCGCGCGGCGCAGCAGCGCGACGGCGCGGCGGTGACGAAATTCCTCGCCTGGTTCGACCGCGAGGCGCCGCGCGGCGATCTGACCGAGATCGACGCGGTCGAGGCGCTGGAAAGCTTTCGCCGCGAGACCGAGCTGTTGAAGGACGTTTCGTTCCCGACCATCGCCGGCGCCGGCGCCGACGGCGCCATCGTGCACTACCGCGTCACCCGCAGGACCAACCGCCGCATCGCGCCGGGCGAGCTGTTCCTGATCGATTCCGGCGGCCAATACGAGGACGGCACCACCGACATCACGCGCACCATCGCCGTCGGCGCGCCGGCCGCCGACATGCGGAAAAATTTCACCCTCGTGCTCAAGGGCCACATCGCCATCGCCCGCGCGGTGTTTCCGGACGGCACCACGGGCGCGCAGCTCGACACCCTGGCGCGGCAATATCTCTGGCAGGCCGGCCTCGATTTCGATCACGGCACCGGCCATGGCGTCGGCAGCTATCTGTCGGTGCACGAAGGACCGGCGCGGATTTCCAAGCTCGGCAGCGCCGCGCTCAAGCGCGGCATGATCCTGTCCAACGAGCCCGGCTATTACCGCACCGGCGCCTACGGCATCCGCATCGAAAACCTGATCCTGGTGACGGAAGCAGCGCCGGTCGCTGGCGCGGAACGGCCGCTCAACGCGTTCGAGACGCTGACCCTGGCGCCGATCGATACCCGGCTGATAGAGCCAAAAATGCTGACTGCCGAGGAAACCGCCTGGCTCAACGCCTATCACGCGCGGGTGCGCGATATGCTCTCGGCGTCGGTCGATGTTGGCACGCGGGCCTGGCTGATCACGGCGACCGCGCCGCTCGGGCGTAATTAGTTTCAACTCATGCGCTTCACATACTTAGTCCGTCGTCTGGTCTCCGAAATACCTGCTCGGCTCCATGCGATCGTGCAGCACGCGGACGATTTCGACGAGGTTTGGCGCGACCGCGCGATAGTAGAGAACATGCACAGGCCGTCTCACCTTCGCCTCTGGATCGTAACCGCGCGCGTAGCGAACATGAAAGCTTCGGATGCCAGTTAAGAGTTCAGCACGACCCCGGGTTGCCGGTCCTTTCGGGTCTGCTGCCACCTTACGCATTGCAGCGGCAATGATCGCTGCGTAGCGACGTCTCCCATCCATTCCCCATCGTTCCTCGCTGGTCGCCAGGATACGCGCAAGATCGGCTTCGGCGAGTCGCGAGAGCCGAAAGCGCGCCATCGCCTCAGCGCGTCCGCTTGCCCGCTGCCGGCAATTCTTCGAGATAACGGTCGAGATCGGCGTCGGCAATTTCTGCAAAGTCGCCCCGGTCGAGCGCATCCACGCCCGCCTTGATCTGCATCCGCAATCCCTTGAGCTTGAGCGCATCCTCGCGCCGGCGCTGTCGCAAGGCGCGCAATGCGTCACGCACAGCTTCGCTGGCGTTCTGGTATTCGCCCGATTTCACAGCGCTCTCGATGAAGGCATCCTGTTCGGAAGTCAGGTTGATGTTGCGGGTTGGCATGAGGTTTCTCCTGAATGGAAGGTTACCACTTTTGGCAAAGTTTGCCAAGATCAACGGATCAGCTTCGCCCACTCGTCCTCGGTCAAAACCTTCACGCCGTGCTTCTTCGCTTCCGTGAGCTTGGAACCGGCGCCGGGGCCGGCGACCACGTAATCGGTCTTCTTCGACACCGAACCGGACACTTTTGCGCCGAGCCGCTCGGCGGACGCCTTGGCCTCGTCGCGGGTCATCTTCTCCAGCGTGCCGGTGAACACCACGGTCTTGCCGGCGACGGCGGAGTCGGCGCGCGGCGGCTCGGCGTCGCGGATGCGCACCAGCGCCGCCAGACGCTCGACGCGTCTGCGATTATGCGCCTCGGCAAAATATTCGCCCAAACTTTGGATCACGGTATCGCCGATCTGATCGAGCGCATCCATTTCGGCTTTTGTTTCGGCATCGTCCTTGGCGAGCTTGAGGCAGGCCTCGTGAAAGGCGTCCCAGGTGCCGTAGCCGCGGGCCAGCGCCACCGCCGTGGTCTCGCCGACGTGGCGGATGCCCAGCGCATAGATGAAACGCTCCAGCGAAATTTCGCGCCGCGCCGCGATGGCGCCGAACAGATTGCGCACCGAGGTCTCGCCAAAGCCTTCCACCTCTTCGAGGTGGATTTTCTTGTTGCGCTCCTCCAGCGTGAAAATGTCGGCAGGCTCCTTGATCCACCCGTTTTCGTAGAACAGCTCGATCTGTTTCTCGCCCAGACCGTCGATGTCGAAGGCGCGGCGGGAGACGAAGTGCTGAAGATGCGCAATCGCCTGATAAGGGCAGGCGAATTCGCCGGTGCAATGGGCGCGCGCACCTTGCTCGCCGCCGGCAATGATCTCGCGCACCACGTCGGTGTGCAGATGACACGGGCACTTTTTCGGAAATTCGTAAGCTTTTGCGCCCCGCGGGCGCTTGTCCAGGACAACGCCGAGCACCTGCGGAATAACGTCGCCGGCGCGCTGGATCGTCACCGTGTCGCCGATGCGGACGTCGAGCCGCTTGATTTCCTCCTCGTTATGCAGCGTGGCGTTTTGCACCACGACGCCGCCGACCGTCACCGGCTCGAGCTTGGCGACCGGCGTCAACGCGCCGGTGCGGCCGACCTGAATCTCGATGTCCTTGACGATGGTCGTCGCCTTCTCGGCGGCGAATTTGTGCGCGATGGCCCAGCGCGGGCTGCGCGACACAAAGCCGAGGCGTTCCTGCCAGTCGAGGCGATCGACCTTATAGACCACGCCGTCGATGTCGTAGTCGAGCGTGGCGCGCTCAGCTTCGATCTCGCGGTGAAATTTCAGCAGCGCTTCGACCGAGTTGCACATCTTGGTCAGCGGATTGGTCTTGAAGCCGCATGACGCGAACCATTTGATCATGCCGGACTGCGTATCGGCCGGCATCGCGCTCATCTCGCCCCAGGCATAGGCGAAGAAGCCGAGCGGCCGCGATGCCGTGATCGCCGGGTCGAGCTGACGCAACGAGCCGGCGGCAGTGTTGCGCGGATTGACATAGAGCTGCTTGCCGGCGTCGGCTTGCTTGCGGTTAAGTTCGAGGAACGCAGCCTTGGTCATGTAGATTTCGCCGCGCACCTCGCAGACTGTGGGCACGCCGCGGCCCTTAAGGCGGTGCGGGATATCCTTCAGCGTTTTGACATTGGCGGTGACATCCTCGCCCTCGCTGCCGTCGCCGCGCGTCGCGCCGGTGACGAGTTCGCCATCTTGGTAGCGCAGCGACATCGACAGACCGTCGATCTTCGGCTCGGCGCTGAATGCGATCTCCTCATCGTCGGGCAGCCGCAGGAAGCGGCGGATGCGGCCGACAAAATCGACGACGTCCGCTTCGGCGAAGGCGTTGTCGAGCGACAGCATCGGCACCGCGTGCCTGATTTTGGCGAACCGCGCCGACGGCGCCGCACCGACCCGCTGGGTCAGACTTTCCAGCGTGCGTAATTGCGGAAAGCGCGCCTCGATCGCGCCGTAGCGCCGGTGCAGCTTGTCGTATTCGGCATCGGAGACGCTCGGCGCGTCGTCCTGATAGTAGCGGCGGTCATGCCCGGCGATCTCGGCCGCCAGCCGCGCGTGCTCCGCCTTCGCCTGTTTTTCAGTGAGGTCGCCGACAGGGGTTTCGGTCTTGTCGCGACGAGGCATGACGGATCACTCCGCCGCGCGGATCAGGCGCTCGGCGGCGGCGCGGGCTTCGGCGGTGATTTCGGCGCCGGCCAGCATGCGCGCGATCTCCTCGCGGCGGCGCTCGGCTTCGAGCTCGGCGACCCGGGTTGTGACCCGCTTGCCGTTGGCCAGTGCATCCTTGCTGATGAGGTAGTGCCGGTCGGCGCGCGCCGCGACCTGCGGCGCGTGCGTCACGGCGATCACCTGAACGCCGGAGGCAAGCCGCGCCAGCCGCAGGCCGATCGCGTCGGCAACAGCGCCGCCGACGCCGGTATCGATCTCGTCGAACACCAATGTCGGCGCCGAGCCGCGGTCGGCGAGCACCACTTTGAGCGCCAGCAGAAAACGCGCCAGCTCGCCGCCGGACGCGACCTTCATCATCGGCCCCGGCCGCGTACCGGGATTGGTGCGCACCCAGAATTCGACGCGGTCGAGGCCATTCGGCCCTTCGCCTTCGCTATCGATCTGGCTGGAGAATTGCGCGCGGTCGAGCTTGAGCGGCTTGAGCTCGCCATTGACCGCTTTGTCGAGCTTTTGCGCGGCGCGGCGGCGCGCGGCCGACAGCGCCTGCGCCGCTTCGCGGTAGCGCGCGCCGGCCGCCTGCGCTTCCTTCTCAAGCGCCGTCAGGCGCTCGGCGCCGGCGTCGATCAGCGCAAGATCGCCCTGGTAGCGCTCCCCGAGCGCGGCAAGATCATCGACCGGCACATTGTATTTGCGTGCGGCGGCGCGCAGCGCGAACAGCCGCTCCTCGATGCGTTCGAGCTCCTGCGGATCGAAGTCCGCGACACGCAGCGCGGTTTCCAGATGCACGCGCGCTTCGTCCAGTGCCGTCAGCGCGGCGTCGATCGCCTTCACCACCGGCTCGATCAGCGCCGGCGCCTGCACCGCGCGGCGCTCCAGCCGCCGCACCGCGGTGGCGAGCGGCGGCAGCGGCGACTGCGGCCCGCTGACGCTATCAAGGGTTGCGCGCAAATCCTCGGCGACCTTTTCCGCCTGCATCATGGCGGCGCGCCGGTCGGCGAGCTTGGTCTCCTCGCCGGTTTCCGGCGCAAGACGGCCGAGCTCGTCGACCGCGTGGCGCAGCCAATCCGCCTCGCGGCTCAGGCGCTCGACTTCGGCGCGGTGCTGCGCGACGGCGGCCTCGCGCGCGCTCCGCTCGTCCCACAGCCGCGCCACTTCGGCAGCATCGCCCTCGATGCCGCCATAGGCGTCGAGCAGCGCGCGATGCGTCGCCGCATCGACAAAGGCGCGCTCGTCGTGCTGGCCGTGGATTTCCACGAGCGCCGCGCCGAGCGCGCGCAAGACTTGCACGCTGACCGGCTGGTCGTTGACGAAAGCGCGGGTGCGGCCGTCGGCAAATTGCACGCGCCGGACGATTAATTCATCGTCGCCGCCGCCGAGATCATTCTCGGCGAGCACGCGGCGCGCGGGATGCCCTTTGGCGAGATCGAAGGCGGCGATCACCTGCCCCTGCTCGGCGCCCTCGCGCACCATCGCCGCCTCGCCGCGCGCGCCAAGCGCCAGCGCAAAGGCGTCAAGCAGGATCGTCTTGCCGGCGCCGGTCTCGCCGGTCAACGCGGCAAGGCCGGAGCCGAAATCGATGTCGAGACGATCGATCAGGACGATGTCGCGGATGGAGAGGCGGGCCAGCATGATTACGGATGACAGACGACAGAGGACGGACGACGGATGATATTATTGATTCCTCTTTCTGTCGTCCGTCGTCTGTCCTCCGTCATCCGCTTTGTGAACTCGCCAAGCCCATTTTCTGGAAGGCGCGACTCATCCAGGAATCCTTGTTCTCGTTCGGCTGGCCGCCGGCGCGCTTCACCAGGTTGTATGCGTCCTTGTACCAGGTGCTGTCCGGGAAATTGTGGCCGAGCACGGCGGCGGCGGTCTGCGCCTCATCCAACAGGCCGAGCGAAATATAGGCCTCAGTCAGGCGCTCGAGCGCTTCCTCGACGTGGCGCGTGGTCTGGTACTGCGTCACCACGACCTTGAACCTGTTGATGGCGCCGATGAAGTCGCGCTTATCCATATAAAAGCGGCCGATCTCCATCTCCTTGCCCGCAAGCTGGTCGCGGGCCATGTCGATCTTCTTGTGCGCGGCGGTGGCGTATTCGGAATCCGGATACTTTCGCACCACGTCTTCCAGCGCGTTGATCGCCTTGTCGGCGCGCGCCTGATCGCGGCTGACGTCGAGAATTTGATCGTAATAGGACGAGCCGATCAGATACTGCGCATAGGCCGCGTCGGGATTGCCGGGATGCAAAGTCACGTAGCGCTGGGCCGAACTGATGCAATCGGTGTATTCGTGCGCCTGATAATAGGCGTAGGCCGACATCAGAAGCGCCTTGCGCGCCCAATCCGAATACGGGTTCTGGCGGTCAACTTCGTCGAATTTCTTCGCCGCTGCCTTATAGTCCTGCCGGTTGTTCAGCAGGAACAGGCCCTCGTTATAAAGCTTGTCGGCGGGATCGTCGGGAACGTAGTCGTCGTCTTTGTTGAACAGGCTGCACGCCAGCAGCGGCGCGATGAGGAGCGCTACCGCGAGCGCGCCCGCCAGCGCACGCAGCCTCCGACCGGATCGGCCCGATCCTCGTAGTCGCACCATCATGAGTGTGATGAAGCCCCGTCCCATCGGTCCCGTTATACCATGCCGCGCGTCAGGCGCGCTCGAGAGCGTGCCGCAGCCCGATGGATAATACAGCTATTATGGCCTGCAATCGGCCCGGATTAAGGCGAAAAAGTTAAGGAAATTCAGGAGACGTCGGGCCCGTAGGTGGGGCTCGCGAAGCCAGTGGTCAGTTCGGCATGACCGCGTACGCGACGGGTTGCCTCGGGCGCCTCGACATAGGTCCAAGCGGTCCGGTCAGCCATCAAGGCGCTGAGCACGGCATGATTGAGCTTGTGCCCGCCGCGCACCGAACGATAGGCGCCGATCAGCGGAGCGCCGGCCAGCGCCAGATCGCCGATGGCATCGACCGCCTTGTGGCGCACGAATTCATCGTGGAACCGCACGCCTTCGGCATTGAGGACGCGGTTGTCGGCGACCACGACGGTGTTCTCGAACGAGGCGCCGAGCGCATAGCCCGCGCTCCACAGCTTCGCCACGTCGCGCATGAAACCGAAAGTCCGTGCCCGCGCCAGGTCGCGGCGGAACGCTGCCGGTTCGACCTCGATGGCGAATGCCTGACGGCCGATCATCGGATGATCGAATTCGATTTCGGTCTCGATGCGCAGGCCGCGCGCATGCGGCTGCAATTCGCCGAGGCAGCCGTTTTTGCCGACCCGCACCGGCTTGAGCACCTTGATGTAACGCCGCGGCGCCGGCAGCGTCACGATGCCGGCTTGATCGATCGCGTCGACAAACGGCTGCGCGCTGCCGTCCATGATCGGGACTTCGGGACCGTCGACTTCGACGACAACATTGTCGACGCCGAGGCCATGCAGAGCTGCAAGCACATGCTCTGTGGTCGAAACCGCCGGGCCGTTTGGATCGCCCAGCACGGTTGCGAATTCGGTTGCGGTCACGGAGCGGACGTCAGCGACGATTTCGCGGTCACGCTGGCCGTCGAGCCCGCAGCGCAGGAAGACGATGCCGGCATTGGCTTCGGCTGGATGGAGCGTGAGGGTGACGGGAGAACCGGAGTGGACGCCGATTCCGGCAACGGTTGCGTGACTACGCAACGTGGTCTGACTGCCAGCTAGCATACCCCGCGTCATGCGGTCGTCCCACAACTTATGGCCAAACTGCACGGGCAAGGAAACACGCCAGCAGTTATGGCCCACCCCAACTTGAGGGAATGCAGGTCTATCTGCATGTCTGGGGAGGTCCGCACCTGGCCGACCGAATTACGTCCCCCAATACTTCCCCTTCGACGGGCTAAATGTACCGGTGACCCGCTGTTCGGCCAACTCACGCTTTCTTACCGACTGTTACCATCTTCCGGCCGTACTCTGGTCCGCATGACGCCGCAAAATTGCGACGCACTGAGGATATCCGGCGGCAGAGAGACCGAAGCCAGGCTTGCAGGCCGCGCGCCGTGGTGGCTTGGGGCGCGATTATGCACCCCGCGATTTTTCACCTAATTCAATCGCTTATAGCATGATGCCGGATCTCCCGACGCACTATCCGGTGCGACCTGGATTGTCGCGGCACCGCTTTTCAGCGGCGCCGCGCCGGTCTCAGTTCGCTTGCCGGCGCAGGAAGGCCGGAATGTCGAGTTGATCCTCTTCCCCTGGGTTATGCACAGGAGTCTGCCGGCCATGCTGGTCCAGCCCCTGAGGCACGGGACGCTTGGCATATTCGGACACCGGTTCCGGGCGCGGTTCCGGCGCGCGCGGCATCGGACGGCCGGCCAGGCGCTCGGCCGGCTGCGGCAGGCTCTTCGGGCTCGCTTCGGGCTCCTCCTCGTGGTGGCGGCGGCCGAGGCCGCCGACTGAGGCCAGGCGCTGCAGCAGCGTCAGGCGCTGCCCCACAGGATGCTCTTCTTGACGAAGTTCGCCGCGCCGCGCGCGAATTTCATTCTGCGCCGGCATCGGCAACTCATCGATCCGCGGCATACGCGGCGTCCGCGACTGTGGCCGCTCCGGTTGCGGCGGAATGAACGCTTCGGGCTCGTGCGTTTCCGGCCCGCTCGCTGGCGGATCGATAAACAGCGACGGCTTCGGCGCGAGCGGACGGATCGTGACATCCTCGCCCGCGCCCTGCGGCAGGATCGCCGCGGCAATCGCCGCCTTCGCAACCGAGGCGATCGATGCGGGAGACGCAGCGGCCCGCGCTGGCTCTACCGGCTGGCTGCGTTCGGCGACGCGCTGATTGTCGGCGCGCAGCCGCTCTGCGACCTCGGCGATGCGCTGCTCCGCCACAGGCAATGGCGGCCGCTGCGCCATCGCCTGATCGATGCCGGTGGCGACCACGGACACGCGGATGATGCCGTCGAGGCTCTCGTCGAATGTCGCACCGACGATGATGTTGGCGTCTTGGTCGACTTCCTCGCGGATGCGGGTTGCCGCTTCATCGACTTCGTAGAGCTTCAGGTCGCGGCCGCCGGTAATGGAGATGAGCAGGCCCCTGGCGCCCTTCATCGAGGCATCGTCGATCAGCGGATTGGAGATCGCCGCCTCGGCGGCGGTCATCGCCCGCTTCTCGCCCGCGGCCTCGCCGGTACCCATCATCGCCTTGCCCATTTCGCGCATGACGGCGCGCACATCGGCGAAGTCGAGGTTGATGAGGCCTTCCTTGACCATCAGGTCGGTGATGCAGGCGACGCCGGAATACAGCACCTGGTCCGCCATCGCGAATGCATCGGCGAATGTCGTCTTCTCGTTCGCCACCCGGAACAGATTCTGGTTCGGGATGATGAGCAGCGTATCGACGCATTTCTGAAGTTCGATGATGCCGCCGTCGGCGATGCGCATGCGGCGCTGGCCTTCGAAGTGGAACGGCTTGGTGACCACGCCCACCGTGAGGATGCCGAGCTCGCGCGCGACCTTGGCAATGACCGGCGCGGCGCCGGTGCCGGTGCCGCCGCCCATGCCCGCGGTGACGAACACCATGTGCGAGCCGGACAGGTGATCGCGGATCTCGTCGATCACTTCGTCTGCGGCGGCGCGGCCGACTTCGGGCTGCGAGCCGGCGCCGAGACCCGCGGTGACCTGCACGCCCATCTGCACGATGCGCTCGGCCTTCGACATGGTGAGTGCCTGAGCGTCGGTATTGGCAACGACAAAATCGACGCCCTGCAAGCCGGCGGTGATCATGTTGTTCACGGCATTTCCGCCCGCGCCGCCGACCCCAAACACGGTGATGCGCGGTTTGAGCTCACGGATATCGGGGATGTTCAAATTGATCGTCATGGTTGCCTCTTTTTCCTTGCTCGGGCGCTTTCAACGCCCGGCCCCGGCCGGTCCGCCACCGGCCGCTGTGATGTTGTGGTTTCGCGCCTGGGGGCCATCAGAAACTCTCGCGAAGCCATCGTCCGACTCGGGCGAAGTAGCCGCCCGTACCTGTCTTGGGATACCGCCTGCCGCGCGGTTCGAAATGTTCGAGATGCGCCGCCTGCGGATAGACCAAAAGTCCTGTCGCAACTGCGAAAGCCGCGCCCTTGGCGGCTTCCGGCAGTCCGGCAATGCCGAGCGGCCGGCCGATGCGCACCGGCCGGCCGAGAATGCGCGCTGCAAGATCCGGCAATCCCGTGAGCTGGCTCGCGCCTCCGGTCAGGATCACGCGTCCGCGCTGCTCGGCCGCGAAGGCGGACGTGGCGAGCCGGTCGCGCACCATTTCAAGAATCTCTTCGACGCGAGGTTTGATGATCTGCACCAGCGTCGCCCGAGAGACGAACTGCGTTTGTTCGCGCTCGTCCTCGTTGATGGGCGGCACTGTGATCATGTCGCGCTCGTCCGATCCACCGGCGAGCACACTGCCATAAAGCGTCTTGATTCGCTCAGCATCGGCGACACGGGCATTTAAGCCGCGCGCGAGGTCCATGGTGACGTGCTGTCCGCCAAGCGCGAAGCCATCCAAATGAACGAACCGCCCGCCGGCGAAGACCGCCATCGTGGTGGTGCCGGCGCCCATATCGACGACCGCGGCGCCGAGATCGGCCTCGTCGTCGGCCAGAACCGACAGGCCGGCGACGTAGGGACCAGCGACCATGGCCTCGACATCGAGATGACAGCGCTCGACCGCCAGCATCAGATTGCGGGCGGCTGCGACGTCGGTCGTTGCGACATGCATGTCGACGCCGAACTTTCCGCCGAGCATGCCACGCGGATCGCGGATGCCCTCGGCGCCGTCGATCGAATAACCGACCGGCAGCGAATGCAGCACGGCACGGCCGTCGCGCTGCGAATGCCGGCTGCCGGCGGCAAGCACGCGCGCGATATCGCCTTCGGAAACGCCCGAGCCGACAATATCGACGTCGGCCGCGAACAATTCGCCGGCGAGACGCCCGGACGAGATCGACAGCACGACCGACTCGATCTCGACCGACGCCATGCGCTCGGCGGCATCGACCGCTTGCCGGATCGCATCCTCGGCTTGCGCCAGATTGATGACGCCGCCGGACTTCATGCCGCGCGCGCCGGTATGGCCGAAGCCGACCACTTCGATGGTATGGCTGCGGCGGGTCAGGACCTGCTGCGGGCCATGCGGGCGAAGCCGCGCGATCAGGCAGACGACCTTGCTCGAGCCGATGTCGAGCGCGGCGACCAGTGCGCTCTTGCGCGGCGAAATCGGCTTCATCTTCGGGGTCAGGCCATAGTGGAGGACGCTCATGCATCGCCCCCCTTCTTCTTTTTCTTGTTGGCCTGGAGCGCTTCGTCGCGCGCTTGCGCCGCGGCGTCGGACAACCGCACCGTCACGCGATCGGGCAGCCGCAAATCAACCAGCGTGATGTCGCGCGTCAAAAGCTTCTTGTCGCGATCGAGCTCGACCAGCCGGTTGAGCGCAGCCTCGAGATCGGTTTCCGGCAACCGCACATCGATGCCGTTGACGAGCCGCAAGTTCCAACGCCGCTCCGCGACCAGGATGGACGCCCGCAGCGCGGCGCGAATGTCAGGGTAGCGAGCGATGACGGCGAGGAAGTCCTTGGCAACGCGTTCCGCGCCTTTGCCGACCACCAGCGGCAGGCCGGCGTAACGGCGCTCGACGAACGGCTCAAGCACCGTGCCGTCGGCGGCGATGACGCCGACGCGGCCGTCCTTCTGCCACAGCGCAAAGGCCTGGCGTTCAGTAACGGTGATTTGCAGGCGATCCGGATAGAGCTTGAGCACGGCCGCGTCGGCGATCCACGGGTTCGACATCAGCCGCGTCCGCGCAACGTCGGCGTCGAGGAACAATAGCGAAGCGCGTCCGGTCACCCCGGCGGTCGTGAGAATTTCCTCGCGACTGACTTCCTTCGAGCCAGTCAGTGAAATCGCCGCGATGCGGAAGCCCAGCGAATTCGCGACCGTGTCGCGCGCATCCTTGAACCAGTTGACGAGATCCGGAACATGCTGCCCGGCGACAATGCCGTAACCGAGAGCGCCGGCAAGCAGCAGGACCGAACCGGCGATGCCGATACCTGGCGGCGTCGGCAATCGCGTCAATCGTGAGCTCCAGCGCCCGGCCAGTCCGCGATAGGCCGCCGACCACAGCGGCCGGAACAAGCGGCGGCGAGGATTGGCGTCGACGCGCCAATGGGCCGGCTCGCGATCAGGCGTGCCAGCCTCCCCGTCCCCTGCTAGCCCCGACCGCATCAGCGGTTGGTCGAGGCGTCCTCCACCATCCATCGCACCAGCTCATCGAACGTGATGCCCGCATACGCGGCGAGCTCGGGCACGAGCGAGGTCTCGGTCATGCCCGGTTGTGTATTGACCTCAAGACAAACAAGCTCACCCGTACCCCGATCGTCGTAGCGAAAGTCCGCGCGGCTCACGCCGCGGCAGCCAAGCGCGTTGTGGGCAGCCAAGCTGAGTCTTCGGACCTCCTGGTAAACATTTGGTAAAATTTGCGCCGGCAGCAGGTGCTTGGAGCCCCCCGCGGCGTACTTGGCCTCGTAGTCGTAAAACCGCGTCGCCGGTACGATTTCGATGACATCGAGGATCCGGTCGCCGAGCACCGCGCAGGTCAGTTCCTTGCCCGGGATGTAGCGCTCGACCATGACCCGTTCGCCGAACGGCCAATCGTCGCGAAAAAGCTCTTGCGGCGGGCGGGAATGCTCCTTGGTAACGATGAAAACGCCGACGCTGGAGCCTTCCGCGATCGGCTTGATCACGTAGGGCGGCGCCATGGCATGGCCTTGGGCCGCCTCAAGACGCGACATCACGCGGTCCTCCGCTACCGGCACGCCGGCGGCGCGGAACAGCAATTTGGCGTAGTCCTTTTGCATGGCCAGCGCCGACGCCAGCACCCCGGAATGGCTGTAGGGGATGCCGAGGATCTCCAGGAGACCCTGCAGCGTGCCGTCCTCGCCGGGCCGGCCGTGCAGCACGTTGAGCGCGATATCGGGCTTGGCCGCCGCCAGCGCCACGGCGACGCCGGGCGTGACGTCGATCGGCGTGACGCGATAGCCGAGACGGGCGAGTGCATCGGCACAGGCTTGGCCCGACCGCAGCGAAACCTCGCGCTCGGCCGACCAGCCCCCCATCAGAACGGCGACGTGCTTTCCCATTGCCCAGCTTTTGCGTCAGCCGGATCGCTGATTCGCTGGGACACCAATAGAATCGACTATTGGCGAAAAATCGAGAGTCTCCGTGGCTGATTTGGGCCAGAAGACCGGGCTACATCGGGAGCCATGAAAGGAGAGAATTAAGGCCATAGCCTGATATTAGGTAGATGAAATCAGGTTGTGGACTGATATTAAAGATTATAAATAAGGCTATAGACTGATTCAGACTTTCTAAAATCAGGCTGAACATGAAAAACGATATTCGCCGAAGAGCCCGAAAGAGGTTGGATGAGCGCCTTCTAGCGCTCAAATCCGAAGAACGCTTTAGGGTGCCCCCCAAAGGTTGGCTTCGGGCGATCCGGGACGCACTCGGCATGACCGGCGTACAATTCGCGAAGCGGCTCGGCATCCGGCCACAGAGCGTAGAGGTGATCGAGAAGTCAGAGGCGAACGACTCGATTCAGCTCAAGACGCTGCGCCGCGCCGCTGAAGCGCTTGAGTGCACGCTTGTCTACGCGCTTGTTCCGAACGCTTCCCTTGAACACGCCGTCCGCGATCGGGCGCGCAAAATTGCCATCCGCGAACTTGCCCGGGTCGCCCATACGATGAAACTGGAAGCACAAGAACCCCGGGACGTTGATCTGGAGGCGCGGATCGAAGCCTACATTCGCGATATACTGAAAGACCGCGACCTCTGGAACGAGCAATGACGGATCTGTTTCAGGAGCCCAATAACGCGACACCTCTTGAATCTGGGCAGCGTGATGGGCTGTTGCAAACTTGGATCACCAACCGCAACGACCTCAACGAGGCCGAACAAGAGAATATCGTCAAGGGTGCGGCCTGGGCGCACCGCCGCCGGGGTAGCAAGACGGCCGATCTGCTCAACGACGAGTATGCCAGGACATTGCACAAGCAGATGTTTGGTGATGTTTGGAAGTAGGCCGGCACATATCGACAGAACAAACTCAACATCGGCATCGAGGCAAACCGCATTCCGGTGGCTATGCCTGCCATGCTTGATGACGTGCGCTACTGGGTGGAGCACGGCACCTACCCGCCCGACGAGATCGCCGCGCGCTTGCATCACCGGCTGACCCAAATTCACGCGTTTCCGAACGGCAATGGGCGGCATGCGCGAATGATGGCTGATAGGCTGATCGAACGACTTGGCGGGAAGCCCTTCAGTTGGGGCGGCGGCAGCCTCACCGGTGTCGGCACGCTGCGCGCGCAATATGTTGCGGCGCTCATGGCGGCGGATGGCCATGACATTCAGCCGCTCATGAGGTTTGTGCGGTCCTGAAACGAATGAAACTTAACCGTTGGGCGCAAGTTCACTTGCCGGTGACGCTCGAAACCGAGGCGCCATCGTAGAGCCACGACAGGCACTTGAAGACATGCGCCTCGTCCCACTCTGCCACGGTGGCGTTGCGCACGTCCCGGGCCACGCCGTCGATATGGAAGAAGGCCTCCCAGAGCGCGCGGGATTCAAGCTGCACGCGCGCCGTCCGGGTGAGCCGCGCTAACTCGAAACGGCGGAACGCGGCGGCAAAATCGCCGTCCGTCACATGGATCAATTCGCCGAGGCACAGACCATCCTCGATCGCCATGCAGGCGCCCTGCGCCAGCGATTGCAGCGGCGCGTGCGCGGCGTCGCCGAGCAGCACGATGCGGCCTTTGTGCCAGTGCCGGACTGGATCGCGGTCAGCGACGGAGCGGCGCCATTGCAGGTCCATTGTGGCGATCAGCGCGCGCATCGCCGGGTGCGCATCGCGATAGGTGCGATCAAGCTCGGCGCGGTAGGACGCGGCGTCGCCTTTCTCCGCATGGGCCGAGCTGCGGAACACCGCGACGATGTTGAACTCGGTATTGTGGCGCAGCGGATAATGCACGATGTGCATGCCCGGCCCGCCCCACAGCACGACGCAATCGCGCGGCACGTCGGCGCGAAGCTCGGCGATCGGTATGATGGTCCGCAACGCCACATAGCCGACCAGCCGCGGCTCGCCGTCGCCAACGAGCTTGGCGCGAAACAGCGAGCGAAAGCCGTCCGCGGCAACCAGCGCCGGGCCCGAAAACGTCCGGCCGTCCGCCGTCGTCACCGCAACGCCGGCGCCACGATCCTCGAAGCCGGTCACCATCGCGTCGGAAACAAGCTCGATTGCATCGTTTTGCCGGCCGGCCTCGATCAACACATTATGCAGATCGATGCGGTGAACCATGATGTAGGGATATTTGAAGCGCGCGCGGAATGACTCACCGGTCGGGATCCGCACCAGCTCCTTGCCATCGATCGCGTCGAACATGAGAACGGCAGCCGGCGAATCCGCGACAGCAAGCACCTGCTCCATCAGGCCGAGACGATCGAATACGTGAAAAACATTGGGGCCGAACTGGATGCCGTAGCCGATGGCGCCGAATTCCGGCGCGCCTTCGAGCACGCGCGCGGTGCGTCCGCGGCGCGCCAGGGCCAGCGCCGTCGTCAGCCCACCAAGTCCGCCGCCGACAATGAGGATCGGTTCGCTTTTCGGCATGGCTTCAGGTTAGCATCGGCCGGCATGGTTGGGGACATGGCAATACGCATTTTCGCAGCGGTTGTGTTGCTGATGCTGGCAAGCGCAACGTTGCGTGCCGCCGAGCCGGCGCCCCTGCCGCCGGCTGTGGCTCTCAGCGAGAGCGCGGCCGAGGAAAGGGCGGCGCTTTTTGCAGCGCTCGCTGCGGCGAAAGACGATGCCGAGGCGCGCGAGGTTGAGGATCGCCTTTGGACATTCTGGCGCAGCTTCGCCGACAACGAATCGCGGCAATTGCTGGAACAATCGCGACAGGCACAGCTTCGTTTCGACTACGCCGAAGCGACCCTTTACATGCAGCAACTGGTCAAGCACGCGCCGCAATTCGCCGAAGGCTGGAACCAGCTCGGCTATATGTATTTTCTCGCCGGAAAATACGACGCTTCGCTCCAGGCGATCGACCGCGTTCTCGAGCTTGAGCCGATGCATTACGCGGCGCTCGCCGGCAAGGGCATCATCCTGATCCAGCAGGGCAAGGAGGCGGAAGCGCAGGCGCCGCTGCAGCGCGCGCTGGCAATCAATCCCTGGCTCAAAGAGCGAAACTTGATCGTCAAGGATTCCGGCCAGAAACCTTGAGCGCCGCCGCGCGGCGGATCGTGCTGCGCATCCTTCACGATGTCGAGCGCTTGCTGCCGGACAACCCGCACATGGGTCGTCCCGGCCGCGTGCCCGGCACCCGCGAACTTGTCATTGCGCAGACGCCCACTATCGTTCCTTACCGCGTGCAACGCGAAGCCATACAGATTTTGCGCGTGTATCACAGCGCCCGGCGTTGGCCTGACAGCTTTTAGACTGGTTAGGGTGCGACGGCGGCAAAGTCGATCCGGCCAGAGTCCAAATCTTCGCGTTTGATGCTCATGGTCCATCAATCAAATCATGCCATATCCGTCCGTTTCAGGCCGGTTGGGTCTCATCCGGCGCTATGAGCGTGATGCCGGCAAAGTACGTCCGGTATGGGCGTGGATCGCGCGTGAGCAGCGGGACCTGCGAGACAGCCGCGTGGGCGCCGATGAAGAAATCCGGCAAAACCCCGGTGCGGCTGCCCCGTTGAGCGCGATAGCGCCGAAAGACTTTGCCGGCGAGAAACAGCGCCGCCCGCGGTATTTCGATCAGATCAAGTCCGACACCGGCGAGGACTCGGTCAGCCTCCTCGATACGCACGTACCCGATCGAGAACTCGGCGTACACCACGGCATTGATCAGCACTGGACCACGAATACGCGCGGCGTCCAACTGATGCAGAGACCAGCGTACCCATCTCGCATCATCGGTCGCGACATCGAGGAGAACATTCGTGTCGACCAGAGTCATCAGGCGCCGTCGCGGGTCAGCGCCATGATCTCGTCCGTGGTAAGGCCGCTCGTCGCCGTGCCCCGCATCCGCTCGAAGCGGCTCGGCTTGACCGTGCGCTTGCCGACTCTGCGCAAAAAGGCGCGGCCGTCTTCAGCGACCTCGAAATCAACCTTGCTGCCGGGATTGATCCCGAGGCGATCGCGGACTGGCTTTGGGATCGTCACTTGCCCTTTGCGCGTCACCGTCACAGTCATTGGCACCTCGGTAATACCGCCGCAACACTGGGTATTACTTAGCACTGATGCGGTCGCGCTGCCAGCGGGCGCTTTGCGACACCGGCGCGACCAGTTCGCTGAGCAGAGGACGGACGACGGACGGCAGAGGACGGATCAGCATGCTGTCTGCTTTTCTGTCGTCCGTCCTCCAGTTGCAATCGCGCAACACTGCGCGTGAATCGCTTGCCTCCCCCTTGACCGCCCCCCGTGAGTCAGCCTCGGTCTGCCAGGCGCGTGCGGGGGCTTTGTGAGGGCACGCGGGTCTTGATGACGGGGCATCCACCGGGCGCGTTTTTTGAGCGCTCGCTTCACAACCTCCAAGAAGACTTCACGAACGGCGCGCTATCACAGCCGCACTCGGACAAGGCACCGCACGCGACTGTGCGCGATGCCGTGCAAAGTTCTTGGGGGACCACATGGCGCGGCGTACGAGGGCAGTCAAACGGAAAGGTAAGGATACCGGCTCCGTCGGGAAAAACACGCAAAAAGAAGAAGCCGTCCGCTCAATCATTGGCGCGGAAGATATCCCGTTGTTAGCCGTCCTTCAGCAGATCGTCCCAAGCTTTGGCCGCGCAGCTAATATCGTAGAACGCTCAATCAGTGAGTATGTCTCAGAACGCTCAATCAGTGAGTATGTCTCACGCATTAGCTTATGTGACAAACTCTGCGGTCAAAGAGCGAGGGTTGCCTTGCTACGAACGTTTATACTCGTCGGAATGCTAGCTGTTACGACTGCTCTCAATTCATTGTCAAACGCCCAAGCGCAGACAGCGGCTTCGAGTAATAATTGCCCCTATTGGATCGATGCGGCGACGGGAGAGCGGGCTCGTACGGTACCAATCGGCGTAAACCGGGAAGAATTGTATGAACTTCAAATAGGTCTTCATCCTAACCACGCCCACGGGGCCAGCGGCCGAAACTATGTTAAGCAGCCAGATGGTACGTGGATCGATGCGGCGACGGGAGAGCGGGCTCGTACGGTACCAATCGGCGTAAACCGGGAAGAATTGTATGAACTTCAAATAGGTCTTCATCCTAACTACGCCCATGGGGCCAGCGGCCGAAACTATGTCCTTATTCCCTGCCCACCACCAACCACGCAGACCTCCTGGACGGGCGGTTATTTTGGCGGCGAGATCATCAAGAACGGCGCCCGTGTAAAAACAACCGAACGGTCGGCGGCGACCGGGGCGATCACCAATCAGTTTGATGACGACGGCGATCCGATCGGCGGCGGATTCGTCGCGGGCTGGAACTTCGCGCCGTGGAACAGCAACATCGTCGTCGGCCCGTTCGCTTCGATCGATTGGCTGCATCAGACCATCAATCACAATTTCGCCGGCGGCCAGTTCCTCGGCACCACGACGCATTGGATCGTCACGACGGGCGCCAAGGCGGGCGTCGTGACCATGCCGGGCGTGTATCTTTACGGACTGGCGGGCGCGTCTTGGCTCAACCAAGACCTCAACGTCAATTTCGCAACCGCTGCGTCGAGCAACGTGACAACCCCCGGCTTCACGCTCGGCCTCGGAGGCGAATTCCAGCCGCAATGGCTGCAGCAATTCGGCCGCCCGGTGTCGCTGTTCGCGCAATACCAGCACACCTGGTACGGCAACGCGAACTTCAACACGCCGGCCTCGTCGCCCGGCTCCAACTACGCCTTCAGGCGCGACGACGACACCTTCAAGTTCGGCGTGAACATCTATTTCAATGCGCCGCCGCCCGCAGCGCCGCCGCCGATTATCAGGAAATAGCTGAGCTTCATCCTGCCCCGCGAAGCGGGGAAGGGGGACCGCGCGAAGCGCGGTGGAAGGGGCGTCGGCAGAGAGGTTAGCCTCTTCGCTGCATGCCCCCTCCACCACCCTTCGCTCGCTGCGCGAGCTTCGGGCGGTCCCCCTCCCCCGCTGCGCTTGCGCTCCGCGGGGGAGGATGAGCGCGACACCGCCGCCGCCGATCCTACTTCACGACGCCGATCCGCTCGATTTCCCATTCTAGCTCGATGCCGGAGTTTTCCTTGACGCGGCGGTGCACGGTCTCGCCGAGCGTTTCGATGTCGGCGGCGCTGGCGTTGCCGAGATTGATCAGGAAGTTGCAGTGCATGTCCGAGACCTGCGCGCCGCCGATGCGCAGACCGCGGCAGCCGGCGGCATCGATCAGTTGCCACGCCTTACGACCCGTCGGATTCTTGAACGTCGAGCCGCCAGTGCGGCTCTTGATCGGTTGGGTCGCCTCGCGCGACTCGGTGATCTTGTCCATTTCGGCGGCGATGACGGCCGGATCGCCGCGTTCGCCTTCATACAAGGCTTGCGTGAAAATGTAGTCGGTGGGCGCGCCGCAATGCCGATAAGCGTAGCCCATGTCGCCGTTGCGCAGCACATGGACGCGGCCTTGCCGATCCACCGCGCGCGCCTCGATCAGCGCGTCCTTGGTTTCGCGGCCATAAGCGCCGCCGTTCATGCGCAGCGCGCCACCGACGCCGCCCGGAATGCCGCGCATGAACGACAAGCCTGAAATGCCGGCTTCCTGCGCGGCGCGCGCGACTTTGACATCCGGAACGGCCGCTCCGGCGCGGATGCGGGTGCCTTCGATGCCAACCTCGCCGAAACCGCGGCCGAGCCTGATCACCACGCCCGGCACGCCGCCGTCGCGCACGATGAGATTGGAGCCAAGGCCGATGACGGTCACCGCGATCGCGGCCGGCAGGCTGGTCAAGAAGTAGCTGATATCTTTTTCGTCCTCAGGGATGAACAGCACCTGCGCCGGGCCGCCGACGCGAAACCAGGTCAGCTCGGCGAGCGGCTGGTTCGCCAGCAGGCGTCCGCGCAGCTTCGGGAACAGCCTCTTGAAATCGGCAATGAGGTCAGGGAAGCTCATCCGCGCCCACATTATCGAAGCCGTGCCCGCCAATGAGCAGGATTCCGCCGAGCGTGCAGGCAACCGACAATCAACAATTCATGGTCCGATAAAACGTACATCACGCCGTAGGGAAATCGCCGCAGCATCGCTCGACGCGTCTTGCGCTCGACGATCTGATACTGAAGTGGATTACGTTCGATCGTCGCCAATGTTTCTTGAATATCGTGGAGGAATTCAGCCTCCAACCCGGGTCGACTATTCCTGTACCACTCAACAGCTTCGGCAAGGTCGGTGGCGACCTGAGGTCGAAAAAGGAGCGTTCGGCTCATTTAAAGCGCGATTGAAGCCGCGCTTTAACCTCTTCCCACGTGATCGCCGTGCTGGGATCGCGGAGATGCTCGGCGTACCGTCGGTCGAGTTCTTGCTTTTGTTCGGGAGTCAGCGGGGGCATGTCCTGCGGCTCGATGCTGTCCCATAGCTCTTCCGCAAGCTCAATCCGCTCTTTGGGAGTCAATTCCAAGAGTTCCTTGAGCAGAGCTTTGTTCATTCAATCTCCATTCCATCACAACATCAAAAGATAACAAAAGCGGACGAAAGTCACAACAAACCAGTTCGATCGCCAGATTTGCGTCAGACTACTTTCCGAGCGCCGCCAATTCGCCCGGCAGCGCATAGGCCCATTGCGTGATCGAGCCGGCGCCGAGGCACACGACATAATCCCCGGCCTGCGCCAGTCCGGCGACCAGCGCGGCAAGCTGTTCCGAATTGTCGAGCGCGATGACCTGCCGGTGTCCATGGGTGCGCAGGCCTTGCACCAGGCCGTCGCGGTCGGCGCCGGCGATGGGCGCTTCGCCGGCCGGATAAACGTTGGCGACGATCACCGTGTCGGCGTCGTTGAAGCAGGTGCAGAACGGCTCGAACAGTGCGGCAAGCCGCGTGTAGCGATGCGGCTGCACGACGGCGATTACGCGGCCTTTGGTCGATTCGCGCGCCGCCCGCAGCACGGCTGCGATCTCGACCGGGTGATGGCCGTAATCGTCGATGACGGTGACGCCGTTCCACATGCCGGTGCGGGTGAAGCGGCGCCGCACGCCGCCGAAGTTGGCCAGCGCATTGCGGATCACGTCGTCGCCGATGCCAAGCTCATGCGCGACCGCAATCGCCGCGGTGGCGTTGAGCGCGTTGTGGCGGCCCGGCATCGGCAGCGCCACGTTCTTGATCTCGTGCAAAAAATTCCCGGCACGATCGCGGAACACGATGCTGAACAGCGCGGCGCCGCCGGCATGCGAGACATCGATGAGCCGCACATCGGCTTGCGGGTTCTCGCCGTAGGTGACGATGCGGTGATCCTCGATCCGTCCGACCAGGCTTTGCACCACCGGATGATCGGTGCACATCACCGAGAACCCGTAGAACGGCACGTTCTCGACGAAGGCGCGAAACGCGTCCTGCACGGCGTCGAAAGTCTTGAAGTAGTCGAGATGCTCGGGATCGATATTGGTCACGATGGCGATGTCGGCCGGCAGCTTGAGGAAGGTGCCGTCGGACTCGTCGGCCTCGACTACCATCCATTCGCCGGCGCCGAGGCGGGCATTGGTGCCATAGGCGTTGATGATGCCGCCATTGATCACGGTCGGATCGAAGCCGGCGGCGTCGAGCAGCGCCGCGACCATCGACGTGGTCGTGGTCTTGCCGTGGGTGCCGGCGATGGCGACGCAGCTTTTCAGCCGCATCAGCTCCGCCAGCATCTCGGCACGGCGCACCACCGGCAGCCGCTGCGCGCGCGCGGCAACGAGCTCCGGATTGTCGGACTTGATCGCCGAAGACACGACGACGAGCCGGACGCCGGTCAAATTCGCCGCCGCATGGCCGATCGCGATAGGCACGCCTTTGTCGCGCAGCCGCTTGACGTTGCCGCTGTCGGACTGGTCGGAGCCTTGCACCAAATAGCCGAGGTTCACCATGACCTCGGCGATGCCGCTCATGCCGATGCCGCCGATGCCGACGAAATGCACCGGACCGATGTCGCGCGGTAGTTTCATAAACTCTCCCCAAACGCCATCTCTCCCCGCACGCGGGGAGAGGAAGCGCGCAGCGCGAAACTACTGCTTCGAGGCAATTCCCGCCACCTTCAGCACCAGTGCGGCGAGCCGTTCGGCGGCATCGAGCTGGCCTACCGATTTTGCCGCTGCCGCCATTTTTGCGAGCTTTTGCGGCGTGGCCGCGAGCGCGGCAATCTCGGTGGCGAGGCGCTGCGGGGTGAAAGTGTCCTGGACCAGCCGTATGGCGCCACCGGCCCGTTCCAGCACGCCGGCATTGGCGAATTGGTCCTGATCGAGCGCATGGGGCAGCGGGACGAGGATGGCAGGCCGGCCGATTGCCGCAAGCTCGGCGATAGTGGAGGCCCCCGAGCGCGACACGATGAGGTGGCTTGCGGCGATGCGCGCCGGCAGATCGGGGAAAAACAGCCCGACTTCAGCGGCAACGGAGAGGCCAGCATAGGCCTCGCGGACCCGGGGCAAATCCTCCGCGCGGGCCTGCTGCACGATCGCCAGCCGTGCGCGCAGCGCCGGATCAAGCAGACCGATCGCGGCGGGAACGATATCGGCCATGATCCGTGCGCCCTGGCTGCCGCCGAAGACAACAAGCCGCAGCGGATCGCTGGACGCCGGATAGGGCGTTGATGCCGCCGCCACCACCGCCGGCCGCACCGGATTGCCGGTGAGCGTAGCCTTGGCCGCCAGGTCCGGATTTTGGCTGAACACATCGGCAAAACTGGTCGCAATCGCGCTGACCCGCGGGGCAAGGAACCGGTTGGCGCGCCCGATGACGGCATTGGCGTCGTGGATCAGGCTCGGCACGCCGGCCCACGCCGCCGCGAGCACCGGCGGCACCGTCGGGTAGCCGCCGAAGCCGATCACCGCCGCTGGCTTGAGCCGGCCGATCAGGCTGCGCGCCTGGACAAAGCCGACGCCGAGCATTGTGGCGGTCCGGGCAAGCGCAATCGGATTGCGCCCGCGCAGCGTTGCGCTCGATACGACGTGGACGGCATCGCCGGCGAATGCGCCGCCATAGCGCGCCGCGCGGCGGTCGGTTGCGAGATGAACTGTAATGCCGTGCTTGGCAAGCGCCGCGGCGAGCGCTTCGGCCGGGAACAAATGACCACCCGTGCCACCGGCCGCCACCAGCACCGGCGCCGCATCCGGCACCAAGCCCGGCTCAGCCATCACACTGCGCTCCCGCTGAGCACGATTTCACCGGGAAGCTGCGCGCGCGGCCGCTCGCGCGTCAGCGCCAGCAGCATGCCCATGCCATAGGCAAGCGAGATCAGCGACGAGCCGCCGTACGAGATGAACGGCAAGGTCATGCCCTTGGCCGGCATCAGGTGCAGATTGACGGCCATGTTGATGGCCGATTGCAATCCGAACAGGATCGCAAGTCCTGCGGCGGCGAAGCGGATGAACGGATCCTCGGTGCGCATAGCCTTGGTCAGCGCGCGAATGACGATGAACGCGAATAGCGCAACCAGAATGAGGCAAAGCGCGACGCCGAATTCCTCCGCCGCCACGGCAAAGACGAAATCGGTGTGACCCTCGGGCAAAATGCGCTTGATGGTGCCCTCGCCCGGGCCGCGGCCGAACCAGCCGCCGCGAATGAACGACTCCGTCGCGATATCGATATTGAAGGTGTCGCCCGAAGCCGGGTCGATGAAGCGGTTGATGCGTTGCGCGACATGCGGAACGGTGAAGAACGCCACCGTCAGACCGGCGCCGGCCGTGGCGGCAAGCCCCAGCACCCAGATGAAACGCATGCCCGCCATATAGAACAGCGCGCCCCACACCAGAGCGACCAGCATGGTCTGGCCGAAGTCGGGCTGCATCACCAGCAAAGCCACCACGACGATGAGCAGCACCAGCGCGATGGTGTTGGCGGGCATCTCCGGACGCTTCGCCGACTCGCCGAACAGCCAGGCGATCAGGACGACGAAGGCGGGTTTTAGAAACTCCGACGGCTGGATGTTCATGCCAAGGATCACCAGCCAGCGCCGCGCGCCCTTGATCTCGGCGCCGAAATAAGGCGTCACGGCGACGAGC